>PDWJ01006339.1_pt1 | contig 12795 bp, 18 predicted proteins | sample 1430881 | NCBI WGS metagenome assembly PDWJ01 (sample SAMN01162460, study PRJNA174530) | Oral metagenome, whole genome shotgun sequencing project. | biome: Marine environment; feature: Marine mammal; material: Swab sample of the gingival sulcus; isolation source: swab sample of gingival sulcus... | reverse complement strand
GTATTGGACAGACGAATAAAAAAAGAAATAGATAAACAAATGAAAAAACTATTTAAAGCATAAACAAATGAGTGAAGTAAACATAAAAGGCAATATTGTAAATCCCGTAAAACTAAGCAAATCAGATGCAACCAACATAAAAAAAGTTACAAACTTTATGATTGACTTGGTGCGAAAACAACGTCGTTTAACACGAAAAGAATTAAACGATTGGGAACGCGCACGTCGTGCATTTTACAACAATGAAAAACCCCGCACACATCTTTTGCAAGAAGTTTACGAAGATGCTATGTTAGACGGACACTTAACCGGTATTGTTGAAGATAGGGTATTACGAACTTCAAACTCTAACTTTATTTTTTCCATAGACGGGAAAAAAGATGACAAATTAACAGAATTTATTAAAGATAAGACATGGTTTGAAGAATTATTAAACTTTGCATTATTATCTCCGTTTTACGGACATTCTTTGTGTTGGATTAAAGAATTTGAAAAAGGACTTATAAAAAAAGTGGAGTTAATACCTCGCAGCAATGTAGTACCTTCCTTAAATGCTTTATTGCTTGATGTTGAGGCTGAACAATATCTTGATTACGATACAATGCCGGAACTGTTGTTATATGCCCAATTTGGCAGCTCTGCCGGACTTTTGGAAAAGGCTGTCCCTTACACTATTTTAAAACGACACTCTTGGGGTTCGTGGGACGAGTTTGAGGAGTTGTTCGGTATTCCTATTCGTATTGCCAAAATTGCAAGTCAGAGCGAAACAGTAAAAAACGAGGTCTCGGGTTGGTTGGAAGAAATGGGAAGTGCTGCTTACGGAGTGTTTCCAATAGGCACTGAAATAGACATTAAAGAGAATAGTAAATCAGACGCTTTTAATGTGTTTTTTCAAAAGATTAAAGCATTGGATACAGAGCTTTCAAAATTAGTATTGCATCAAACAATGACTACTGAGAACGGAAGTAGTAGAAGTCAAGGCGAGGTTCACGAACGCACACTTGAAAACCTTATTAAATCCGACAAAAAGAAAACGCTCGCTTTTTTGAATGAAAAATTAGTACCGTCAATGCGAGCAATTGGCTACTCAATACCCGAAAATGCAAAAATAACCATTGAAAAAACCACAAATACCGAAAAACAAATAAAGATTGATGACACTTTATTGCGCAATGGCATTGTGTTAAGAAAAGAATATCTTGAAAAAACCTACGGAGTGGAAATTGAGCAAATGCCTCACAGTAAGCCCGCAACCGAAAAAAAGATGTAAGCCTGCTTAATTTATATTATCGCTCAAATTGTTGTTCTAATAACAATCATGTGCAACTTGGTAAACCCAACAACAATTCTTTATTAAGCAGGCTTACGGAAAAATACATACGTGATTTATTTGATGAGCATGATATTAATGAAACACTGCGTATTGAGTTAATAGAATATTATTATAATCATTTAAGCAAAGCCATTGATAACAATTTCGGTGAAAAACTTGATTATAAAGACGAAGAATTGGTAAAAAGTTTAAAAAAGAACATAGCTGATTTTTCGGCATTCAAAGAGGCTGATTTTAAAAATGCTTTATATGAAATACTTGCGGAAAACAATACATTGCCGACTTGGAGTGAATTTAAAAAAGCTGCAAAGGCAAAAGACATTGAGTATAACGAAAGACATTTAAAAACTGAATATGACCATACTGTATCATCGGCAAACATAGCAAAAAAATGGAGAGAATTTGAAGAAGACAAAGATATTTATCCTAACTTGGAATTTCATACGATAGGCGACCGACGTGTAAGAGATGCACACAAAAAATATAACGGTTTGATTGCAGCAGTAGATGACCCTGTTTGGTTAAAACTTACAATCCCGCTGGATTGGGGGTGCAGGTGTTACATAACTCAAACCACCGGTACCGTAAACAAAACCAAATATGATACAAGTGGAGATGATATTAAAGAAGTATTTAAAAACAATCCGGCAAAAAGCGGAGAAATATTTAAAAACAAAGAGCCTTATAGTCAAAGGTTAAGCGAAGAGAATAAAGAAACGGCTACTCAACTCGCAAATAAAGTTATTGATAAAAAGGAGAAAGAAAATAGCTAAGCAATGTGGAAAAAGATATACAACCCAACGCATTAACTTAGCTATTCAATAGTTCTTTATGTTTCAAAAGAATTTAAGCAACCAATAAATGTGCTTTAAATTTCATAAATTAATCTGCAATTTTAAATTTTTCAGGATAATACTTATTAAAAAAATCCTGCGCTTTTTTCTTATCTTTAAATTTCGTTGAGAATAAAAGTACCCTCTCAACATCATCATCTTTACCAAGTTCAATTGATAACATAAGGTCGGGCATTTTGACTTTTTTCTGACCATCTTTAAGCCCCGTCATTCCTCCGACAACAGCACCAAAGGGACCAAATAACAAACCTCCGAGCACTGCTCTACCCGCTACTGATTTTTCTTTACGTTCATAAATTTGTTGAGAGTCTTCGAGCGTTATTGAAATAATATTTGTGTTCTTAATACCTGTCCTGTAAGTCTTAAAATTATTCATCATTCTAATTTGAAGCCCCTCAGCATGTATTTCAAAATCAGCAATATTAATTGCTGAAAACATATTTACTTTACCTATCGCATTGTCAAACCCCTCTATACCTGCAACGTAATGAAACAGATTAACCGCTTGTTTTGGATTCCATTTGCTTCTTTTGCCAATTAATTGTTCTAATTCTGATTTTGAATATGTTTTCATAATAATATACGTTTAATTGTATATAAATACACTTTAAGCATTTGTTAAATTAAAATTCACACTACATATTTCGATAAATACCCTCATTCTTTATTATAGCCTGAATAGTGCGAGGCGATAAAAACATTTCGTTTCCAATATACTTAAATAGATAATCTATCCGCCACTCAGGGTGTTTTTTTGCTAAAACATCAAATTTACTTCTAATTTTAACGTTCCTATCCGTTATTCGCATTCTCCTGTTCATAATTTCTTTTTTACGCAAAAATACAACAAAAAAGCCAACAAACAAAAATTTGCTGACTTTTTCAAAAAAACATACTGTGTTTTACTATCTTTCTTTCTCAAAATAAAACTTATAATAGTATTTACCCTTTTCCCTGTCAAAGCCCCTTTCCATAAGTTCACTGCCTCCATGTACATAAACACGGAAATTCTTATCCAATTTCAACACAGGTTTTAAACTGCGACTACGTTTTTTGACTTCTGTTTTATCTATGTCAAACTGATCATCTAATAAAATATCGTTTGTATTTTCATAATCTTGCCAATACTCGTTAAATTTAGCGTTATCATTTACAACATCTTCTACAAACACTTCTTTGTCAAAACTATTATTATCATTAAAATATTGCTTTGATTTTTTTACAAAATCAACCTTTTCATTTCCTCTCAATTCGTCAGTAAATTTTTTAATTACATCAACAGTCTTTTCTGTAATATATCGGTCATTACGTTTTTTACGCACTTTCAAAAAATTTTCAACCCAGTACTCATACAGATTCTTGTCTTTTAAATTATCTATTAAATGTACTGTATAGCCATATTTTCTGTCAGTATTCAATATAACACAGCCCCAATCAACATTATTTGCCAATTTGGCTTTGTTAAAACTAATAATACCATCTTCTGTATTATAGAACATATCTGTTTTTTCTTTTTTAAAAAGACCGACAGCATTAGTAATCTCATCATTATATATTACATCTTCAAATAATACAACAAACAAATCAGCTATTTGTAATCTTGGATGCCGAGTTGCATCATGCAACTTTTGCATATATTCTATTGAGTATGATATAAAATCCGAATTATTATCAAAAAGATTATTTGTTATACGAAATACATTGTTATCACTTAAATTTATTTCATGATAAAATCTATACTCAACAGGATTGCTTTCTAAACCACTCAGAAAAAAGCGGAGTAATAATTTTTCGTGCACATGATTTTCTGTATAAAGTTCACCTGAACCCTGAACACATTTTTCTTCTCTAAAAGAATTACCTACAATGTGTTTAATATTTTTGTTTATTTTTACATTTGTGTAATCTACCATTTTGTTATAATTTTTTAATTTATTTTTAATTTATTTTAAATTCATTTTCCCAACGTCTGTGTGATAAATACCGTTCAGGATAAACCCTTGCTATATTGGTCATTTTTAGGTAGTAATTATATCTTTTAAGACTATCCAATACTGCTAGCCTTTCGCTTTCTGAAAGTGCTATCCACAACTTTTCTGCTTTTTTCTTGTTTCCGACTTTATAGGCGTAGTCGTCCCAAAACCTGTTAAAACTTAAATCTGTTATTTCTTTTATGGTGCCTTTCCCTGCAGTGTAAGGTAATTTGTCGTCTGTAAAAGGAAAATTCTTGTATAAAAACTCTATCTGTTCAGTGTCCAAATTTGCTTCATTCTTAAATCCTATGAGAATGCCTTCCAAATCGTATTCAAAAACAAGACTTCCTATAAATCTTTTTGATGTTAATATGTATTTTCTCATATTTTTTGTTTTAGTCTATTAAATACTTATCGCTTACATAAAACAATTTATCCACATCTGTTACTTCGGGAAAATTACATGCTGAAATAGATAAAGGAATATTCTTTTTCACTCCTTGCGCATCAAGAAATGAGGCTTCAATAAAATATGCGGAGCGCACGGGTTTGTGTGCTTTCCTTATAATGTTCACTCCGTCTTTAAATAATTCGTTATCAAATTTATCAGCCATTTTTATCAGTTCCAATACACGGCTTGCTTTCAGGTTGCCCTTTGCATCTTTTTTAAGCAAACCGTTTATTATTTCTATCAGCATGGCTGAATCATCATCTTTTGCCAAACCCGCAAGAAATACCTTTACTTTTTCAATACCTGCGTTCACTGTATCGTCCCAAGTGTCGAGGGTGCGAAATCCGTAAGTTATACTGTTGCCTCGCTTATCGGTAAATGTGTGTGTTTGCTGTGTTTCTTTTATATCATATACACTTCGTTTTAAGTCTAACAAGTGTTTTAGGCTTTCAAAAACTTTCAGTTTTTCTAAACTTAAATTTTCGGAAACTTTTTGCATTGATGCAACAACGCCTCCTACTGTTTCATCTACCATACTTTTGTATGTTTCTCTGTCTTGCTCTTTGGCTGCATTTCTTTTTTTTAATTCTGCTTGCAGCTCTTCAACGCTCAATGTACTTAAATCTTTTTTGCCCATTTTTTACTGTTTTATGGTTTGTACTTTAATTTTTTCTTTTTCGCTTAATAATGAATTGCTCTCGATTTTCAGTTCAAAAGCAACATCACGCATTCTGTTTCTTAATTCATAAACATCATCGTCGCTTATTGTTTGTTGTTCTGTCAAGAAATTCACAATTTCTTTAAGCCCTTTAATGTTTTCTTGAATTGAATTTTTGATTATTTCACGCACGTTTACATTACTGAGAACTTTTACATCTTTACATCTGTGTTTGTTATTCTTAAAAAACTTTTCAGCATTACTGCCGTGCATATAAAACCTGTCTTTTCCCTTATAAATAGTCAAACAAGCTGATTGACTGTTTAAAACCATTTTCTCAATTTTCTCCATTTTTAATTGTTTTTTATTAGTTGAACTTTCCAGCATATAAGCTGACATCTTTGTATTGATTGACACTGTAAAAAGTGCTTCTGTTAAATATTGAATATTATTTGTTGCAACTTCTTTCTGTGCTAAAATTGTTCTTATTTTATTTAGAACATGCACATCATAGGTTAATTTGTCTATAATACTCTTATTTATACAGCGAGTTTCGGCAATTTCTCGCTGAGTTTCTTTAAACTTTTCTTGCTTATAATCATTAAGCATATTGTCCAAGTTTTCTTCCATTTTTCGTATATTCTTTTTACTTGGCGTGTCGATAGGGACATGTTGATATAGAACTTTCTGCCACTTTCTAAGTTCCGACACGATTTTTAATATTTCTTCTATATTGTATTTCATAAAATTTACGCTTTTATGTTTTTAACCCTTTTATCATCTATGTATATTGCAAATTGTATTACATAATTATATTTTGTTACAAGCTCCAATACGTATTTGTTAATGTCCTCCTTACTCAGCACGTTACAAGTTGCGTGCTTTATGTCAATGCCAACGCCACGCTGCCTGCACAAGTAGTGTAGTTTGTAGCGTCTGTTATTTTGCTGTTTGGTGTATTGCATAATTCATCGTTTTTCAGTTTTTTATGTTTTCCTGACCTCAGTAAAACATATACTAATTATACATTGCCAATCTTTGAAGTTCTGCCCGCTTTTTATCCATGTTTTCAGCAATTTTGTTAAGTTTTCGATGCAATTTTTTTAACTCATCAATTTCTTTAAATTTGTATAAATGTTTGCCCGCCACACGTGGTTGCAACATAAAGGCATTAACAGCGTTCCAGTCATTTGTATCGACATTGCACTTTGTCATAACTCGCAAAACCTTACTGCGCCAACGCCGAATTTCTTTGTCGGCATCTTTTTTTTGTGCCGATAGCAAACCAAGTAAATAGTCAATCAAAAAATCAAGTTGCTCATCGGTTAAATCCTTTGTACTATCAACATCTTGCCCGTTCAATATAAATTCTTTTGCGTGCATCATTTTTGTTTTTGCAAGCAAACCGTGAAAGGCTCTTATTTTCTGTTTTTTTGTGTTTGTTTGTTTAGTTCCCATTGCGTTTATATTTTGTTAAATTAATTCAAATGTTGCATTGCCGGCACCCTCTTCCCAGATAATATAAGGTTCATTTCCTCCAAACCTGCTGCGAACGTTACCAACAAAATTTTTTACAAAAATCTTAACATCGGCATCGTACATTATTGAGGTGGCAACCGAGCCTTTTGGTTCGTTATTGGTAGCATGGCTTGTTATGACAAAAAGTTTGTCGGAGTGTATCTCTTTTAATTTGATGTATTGTTTTATGTTTATTCTCAAATATTGTAGACTATCGATAAATATGACCTTTGCTGACCTCTTGCGACTTATGCGTGCGTTCATTTCCTCATAACTTTCGTTTTGAAATTGGAAGTTTTTACCTACTGCCTCCATGCCAACTTGCTCTAATGCTTTAAAAAAACTTAACCTTGTACCTTCCTCACGAGTGTTGTAATAAACCTTTGTAAAGCTCGCCAGATATTTAGCAAGTTGTAAAGCAAGGCGAGTTTTTCCGTTGCCACTGTGTCCCCAAATTAACCAAACTCCATTACGCTCCGGTGTTCCGAAACTTTCAAGGAACTCGTGGCGAAAAGGAAAGGTGTCAAAAGTGCGTTTCTTTAAATCCGCCATGTTATAAGCCTTTTTAATCTCCATTTTAAACTTGTTTAATTTTGCATTAAAAAGTATTTTTCTATACTGCGGCGAACACGCCTTAAATCACCCTCGCAAGTATTGTATATTTCATCAATAACATGTTCGTCGGTTACTCCGTTTGCCTTGCAAATATTTTCCACATCGTTTTTGCTTATCACATTAAGCGGTATATATTTTACTCCAAATCGTGAGCGAGCTTCCTTATATCCTGATTTATCTCTTTGGCAAGCACTTTCGATATGTTTTTTTAGAGCCGGAACTCCTGACAAAACAAAACCGCAATGTCCGTCAAGGTCATTGTAAAAGTCCATAAATAAGTCCATGCTACTTGTTTTCAGCTTATCGAATTGGTCTATTATAACAAGTGGCTTTTCAAGTTCAATAAGATGTTCTATAAAACGCTCAATAAGTTCTTCTACCGTGCCGTTATCATCTAATCCACAGGCAATAAGCAGATGCCTTACATAGCTTTTTTTCGACCAATATTGTTTGCACTCAATATATATTACGTTCTTATATGTACGTTCATATAATTGGTATGTGTAGCTTTTTCCCGCTCCGGCATTATGAGTTATGCAAATACTCATACTTCCTTGTTGCGATGCTTGAAGAAGGTTGTTTATTATTTTCAAATTTTCTATTTCGGCAGTTTGCCAACCCCAATCTATACGTAAGTTTATTTTTACTTTGCGCCACATTTCCGAGCGTATCAGCCTCCAATTTCCGTTTATCATTTGCGAAATTGTTGCAGTACTTACCTTAGCTCGTTTAGCAAGTATTTTTTGACCTTTGTCCTTTTTATTATTCGGGTCTTTGTATTTGTTGCCAAGCCTCTTTAATTCGGCTACTATTGCACTTTTTTGTTCGTTAGTCATATCTTTAATACGGTAATTGTTATAATCGTGAAAAAACATTTTCCTCTGCTTCAAGTTTGCTGCGTTCTTTTTTGGGTCTGTCTTTCATGGTTTTTATGTAATATTCTTGGTTTTCAATCAGTTTTTCGGGTGTAATGCCTGTACGTTCCATTAGTTTTTTATAATCGTTCATATCTCGCTCAAACTCCAAATCTCTAACCTTGTAATCTTTATACCATTGTGCTTTATCGCCATCTTGCATAAGTACCGGTACAACTTCATGCTCTCGCTTAGGTTGTGCATGTGCCACAAATACCCACTCGGCATCAAAGTTCATTGTCCAAAGTTGAACAAAAGAGTCAAGTAGTGCAGGGTCGTAACGAACCATAAACTTTTTGCCTATGTTTTTACGTCTGAACTCTAAATCAATGTTACCTTCAACATCGTAAACTTCATATTGATATTTGTTGTCGGCAATAAACATATCCAATCCGTGTGCTCTGTATGTTATCGGTCTGGTCTCTTTAATCCACATCTTATCGGCAATATCCAGTAAATCCAATTTCTCACGCATCGGCATTTTTTCAGCGTAAACCTCGTTACGTGATTTTTTAAAGTGTGGATGTTTGTTTGTATTCCACTTGTAAACTGCTGCTTTCCATGCCGTTTCCAACTCGGTTGTGGTTTTTATAAGATGTTGGTGTTCTTTTATAAAATCAGGATTGTGTTTATTGTCATCTTTGCGAACGGTTATACTTTGTCCGTCTGAAAACCAAAACTTATTGATAACTTGCTGTTGTATCCGATTAAACAATTGTTCCGCCGGACTGTTATGTGCTTTACTTCGGTGCATGTAGTGAGTGCCTTTTTTCGCTACAAGGCTGCTGTATAATTCCTGCATTCTTTTGCTTTTATGTCCGCTTTGGTGGTCGTAGCTGATTAAATACGGGCGACACTGTGCTTCAAGAACTGCCATTTTTACGGGTGTGGTTTTCGGTAAACGATAGAGAATATCCTATAATCTTTTCGCTGTAAACATCAAACATTACGTCTATTTTTAATTGAGCGCCAAGTTTATTGGTACTTTCTTCCCAAATATGTATCCAGTCGAGTTTTGTGCCGTCTATTGCCCAGTAAGAATTTGGAAACCAGTTTGTTCTTTTTCTTTTAAGCGTGTGTTTAAACTCTTTTTCCCATGCTTCCGTACCATGTCGTGCCAACACCCATATTCGTCGGCGTTCGGTTTCTCCCAACCATTTGCTTACTGCTTGCTCCGTAAGAGTGCCCCAATCATTGTGCAGTTGTCTTTCTTCATCATACAAATCAATTAATTCCGGTATGCTTGGTTTGTTGGGTAAACAATAAGTGGCAAGTATAAAATCGGCAATATCGCCTTTTATTTTAACCGCATGTTGGTTGCCCTCGCTTCTGTGAATAAACAAAGGATAGCCAATTTCTAAATATGCTTCGTATTTTTCTTTTAACCTGCGCCAAGCACCGGGCAAGTTAAACCGATAACGATTTTGGTCGAGCTGATTAACTGCCTTACTTATGTTTTGCCAAATTTTGGTCTTTTGCCTGCCAAAGGCAGTTCCTTTGTCTTTTAACAGCATTTTAATGGCATTTAAAACAAGACAACTGTCAATTTTTTCTTGTTGTTTTTCGGGCGATAATCTTTTGCCGTCGGGTTTTCTGTGTTCTTCAAAGAATGTTGCTGCTTTTGCATCCGGCATAATGTAATTTTCAAGAATATTGTGTGTTTTTACTTTTCTCGGGTCGCCAAGTTTCTCAATACAAATATCTTTATACATATCGGGTAAATCATAATACGAAATGTAGGCGGTATTGCCTTTGCCCTTACCTTCTTTAACTCGAACAAACTTACCTCGCCTGACATATGATTGGTAAGTATTACGCTTGATAAGTTTCCATTCCTCATACAGAAGTTTGGCGGGAATACTTAAAATTCCGTTCACGTATTCGTATGTAAGACTCTTGGCGTATTGCATAATTATTGATAGATTTGCAAAGTTTTTAATTTTTAAAATTTATTTCTTATGAATGATTTACAGAACAAAGCTATTGAGCTTAAAAATCTTGTATTAAATTTTCAAAAGACAGGCAGACCCGCTACTTCTATTTACGAAGAGCATGAAAGAGGAATGTGCGGCAAAGAACTTTTTGAAAAAATATCAGATTCGGAATGGATGGATATGGCTATTGATATTGCATCTGATTTTAATGGTAATGACATCATGTTAATTGAAGTCCCATCTGATTTTGAATTGAGATTAACTACTCTAATCGAAAAATCCCAATTTAAAACACAACTCAAAAAGTTTTTGAAATCTGTTTCTGCTCAAAATGCCAGAAATAGACGCGCCTACGTGTCCTATAAAAATGCCTTAGATACTCTTAACCTATTTATTGAACTTTCTCTTTAAGTTCCTTTATTTTTCCCTTTACAAGAGGATGGTGTTTATCACTTAATTGTTGCAACTCGTGAAATACAGATATTTGTTCTTCTACGAGTTGTTTTAATTTCAATAAGTCTTCCTTATTTAAAAGTTCTTTAACTTTTATTGATACGCCTTTTTGTGTTGTGTTTACTATTACTTTCATAATTCCCTAATTTTTAAAATATTTACTATAATCTAAATTTACGCTTTCGCATATATCCGCAATAATTCTGTTTATCTCGCTTATATCTACACTATTGTATGTCTTGTAAATTTTACCGTCCAAATATCGGGTAAGGTTGCCTCTGTTAAGCTCAATTCTTAAACTGCGCTCCGGCAGTGTCTCACCTGTATTTGATTTGCCGTAAAAATAATGAGTAATAATTCCGTCCGTGCGCGCAGTAACCACACCCTCGTTAGGCATGTCTTTAAAATATGATGCACCGTATAATTTCAATGAGGTATATCTTATCTTATTACTCAAAGCGGTTTCGGTTTTTCCGCCCAAAGCATTATATACCGTTCGTGTTGTTACTTGAAACGTTGATGCCAACTTATGTACATCATCGCCGTTTTTTAATCTTATTTCTCGTCTCATTTTTAATATAATTAGTTTTTAAGTTCCAAAATCATTTGTTCAACATCGCTACCAAGCTCTGCTTTACGAATTTTAGCTTTCTCAAACAAAGCCTTTATAATTTTTCTGTTAAATGAAAGACCTCGTATTACGTTTCTAACAGTATCGTATCTAAAACCATTTTCACGTGATACACTCATGGCATCACCACGCAACAAATTACTTTTTATTAGTTCCATAAGCTCTGTCTGTTTAAGCCGTAAGCGTTGATTGGCATCAAATTGCTCAACTCCAATATTTTTAGCCGCTTTTTCCATAGCTATAAAATACCTGCGTGCCTCTTTGCCTCTGTCATTGCGCTCAACCATGCTTAATTCCTTTGCCATGTCCATAGATATTGCATACTCTGTTATCTTGGAGGCTCCTCTTTGCCCTTTTTTACGTTTGATAATTTTATCAATTGTTGTAAAATCTTCATTTTCAATAAATCCATACTCATCAATTCTTTTCTTTATCCAATGGGCAAACTCTTGTCTGCTTTCTAAAAATCGGTGTAATTCCCTCGCATTAACAACTTGATTGCCTTCTTGCTCGGTTATTTTTACTAATTGCTGCATAATTTGTTTTTTGGTAGTTTTAATATTAATGTTATTTTTACGCCTCTTTTTCAATTTTGAAGATGGCACAAAAGTAGAAACTTTTTTTACTAAAAACAAATTTTATGGCAACTTTTTTAACTAATGCAAAAGAAAGGATATTATATTACACTGATTTTAAAGGTTTTATTAAGGAAAATTTTTTTAAAGAATTAGGAGTTACTTACGGTAATTTTAAAGGAAAAGCAAAAAACAAGGCTTTAAATGCAGATGTTTTAGCAAAAATAGTTACTAAATACCCAGAACTAAATCCTACATGGTTGCTAACTGGTGAGGGGGAAATGCTAAGAGAGCCAAATGTATCTCAAAAGGTAAAAACCACTAAAAATACGGACATTTTAACACAAAACACTGAAATACAACTATTAGAGCAAGAAAATACATTTTTAAAAAAGAATATATCTTTATTGGAAGAAAACAAGGCATTGTTAGAAAAGGACCATAAGCGTTTAGCCGCTGAAAATGAACAATTGAAAGAAAAAAATAAGCGTTTAACCGCCGAAAACAAGGCATTAAAGCAATCGCAATTATCTTCGGAAGAGCTTACACAAAAAAGGCAAGCATCGTAATCCTTATATGCGTATTGCTTGGCGTAGAAATAGCACAATTAAGAAATAATCTACAATAAGTAAATATAAAAAAATAGGTGTTTTAAGCGTAAAACCTTGTTTGTCAATGTATTAAGCGAATTTTATAATATTTATGTGTGTCAAAACAGTTACATTATAGCTCATAAAAAGCGTTTTTTTAACATTTAACAGTACGTAATGTATCAATTATAGCTTTATTTTTTTACGTTTTTTGCACACCTAAGTGCACACCTAAGTGCACACCTAAACTGTATTTTTGGTATTTCTGTTGGTTTCGGGAGTGTATTTATGGGTGC
>PDWJ01006705.1_pt1 | contig 12796 bp, 15 predicted proteins | sample 1430881 | NCBI WGS metagenome assembly PDWJ01 (sample SAMN01162460, study PRJNA174530) | Oral metagenome, whole genome shotgun sequencing project. | biome: Marine environment; feature: Marine mammal; material: Swab sample of the gingival sulcus; isolation source: swab sample of gingival sulcus... | reverse complement strand
GAGTGCTTATTTACAAGAAGGGGTTTTGGAGGCTTTGGGGCTTGGGCTTGGTGATTTGGAAGATTTGATTACGGAAATTGAGCCGGATTTGATGGAGCTTTAATTTTTCGGGCAAGAGGGCAGTATGCGGAACAAACAAAAGCGGTTTTTTCTCATTTGTGCAAGAGATGATATTACGCAAATGCTGTTGGGTCTTTGGCCCGACGAACGGGTTGAATGGACTTGTTTTTCGTCAGGTTCGGCGGCGATTAAAAGACTGTTTAACGACCCGCCCGATTTGCTCGTTGTGGACGCTGATTTGCCCGGCGGCGTTTCGGGTACGCAAATTATCAATTTGATTAAAAGCGAAAATGTTTACCGCCAGCTTCCTGTTGTGATTTGTTTGGACAAAGAAAATATCGATATAGATTTTTCGATTGTCGAAGCCGATGATTTTCTTTGTTTGCCGATTAGTGAAACAGAAGCTAAAATTCGTTTGGAACTTACATTTTTTCGCACGACTCGGGAGCTGGATGCCAGCCCTTTGACGAAACTTCCGGGCAATACTTCGATTGTCAACCGCATTCAGGATTTGATTGACCGCAGAGAAGATTTTGCCTTAATTTACAGCGACCTTGACCATTTTAAATCCTTTAACGACAAATACGGCTTTTCGAGAGGGGACGAAGTTTTGCTGATGACCGCCAGAGTGATGGTCAATGGCGTTCGCAGTGTGATTACTGACGGCAGTGCCTTTATCGGGCATGTTGGCGGTGATGATTTTGTGTGCATTGTGCCGGCGGATATGGCGGAAAAGGTTTGCCAAAAAATTATCGAAAGTTTTGACAGTATTGTTCCCAGTTTTTACGACAACGAAGACAGGGAACGCTGTTGCATCGTTTCCACCGACAGACAGGGCAATTTGCAAACTTTTCCGCTGATGGCGATTTCGCTTGCGGTCGTGTTTAATATTGGCGGTCGACTTCGCCATTTTGGACAGGCTTCTCAGATTTCCATGAATTTGAAAAAAAAGGCGAAAAAAAATCAGGGCAGTTGTTATGTGCTTGATAAGCGGCAAAATCCGAGCGAAAGCTAGATTTTGTCGGGGGGCGGTGTGCAGGATTTAATAGAGCGTTTTTTGGATTATTTGGCTGCTCAAAAAGGTTACGCAGCGGCAACGGTGTCGGCATACCGAACGGATTTGTTGCAGGCTGAAGAATTTTTTGGGGAGCAGGGCTGTTCGCTAAACCGTCCGAAAAGCGTGCAAAATAAAAGCGTGCAAGCCTATCTTTTTTGGCTGCATAAAAAAAAGATGGCAAAATCGTCTCTTTCCCGCAAACTCGCCTCTTTGCGTTCCTATTTTCTTTTTTTGCAAAAAAATAATCTTTGCGCAGAAAATCCCGTGCGAGACATCGCCAATCCCAAGCAGGACAAGCCCCGTCCCAAAATTATCAATGTCGATCAGGCGTATATGCTTTTAAATCAGGAACGGACGGGTTTTGACGGCTTGCGTAATCAGGTGCTTTTTGAATTGCTGTATGGTTCGGGGCTTCGGATTAGCGAGGCTTTGGGGATTTGCTTGCACGACCTCAATCTTGACGACGGCTGGGTGCGTGTGTTCGGAAAAGGGAGCAAAGAACGAATGACACCGCTGACGGCGGCTTGCGTGAAGAGCTTGCGTGCGTATTTGGCGCTGCGTAAAGGTTTTGAATCCGACCGCCTTTTTTTGACGGAAAAAGGGCGACCCTTGGGGAGGAGTGCGGCAGCGGCGTTATTGAAAAAAGCTTGTCGGGAAGTCGGCATTACGCAGCATATCAGTCCGCATTATTTGCGGCACGCTTTTGCTTCGCATCTGTTGGCGGCAGGAGCGGATTTGCGTTGTGTGCAGGAGCTTTTGGGGCATGCCAGAATTTCTACGACGCAGCGATATACGCACCTGAGTATGGATAGGATTTTGGCTGTTTACGATACCGCTCACCCCCGTTCCAATAAAAAATGACCTCATCGATTTCTCCACTTTCATCAATTATCATTCCTTTGTCGCTTGCAGAAAAACGGCTGGATAAGGCGCTTGCATTTTTTTATCCGCAAACTTCGCTGCGTGAGCGGCGGCACTGGATTGAAAATGGGCTGGTGCGGCTTGGCGGACAGGCGGTGCGTGCGAGGCTGAAAGTGCGAGTCGGGCAGGAATTTGAAATTTTGGCAAACGAAAGCAAGGCAAATTGTAAGCTGGTCGTCGGGCGAAATTTGCTCGGTGTGCGGATTATTGCCGAGCAACGCGGACTTGTTGCTTTGTATAAGCCGACGAGTGTGCATTCGCAAAAAGGAAAAGGGGCGAGTGTTGAAGATATTTTGCCAAAACTTATCGGTGACAAAGCATTTTTGCTGAACAGACTTGATTTTTTGACTTCGGGAATTGTGCTGGCGACCTCGTCGGAAAAAGTACGGGCAAAATATTTGGCAGCGCAACAAAGCGGAAAATTGCAAAAAATATATCTTGCCGTTGTTGAGGGGCGAGTCGAACAGGAGTTTGTTTGTACGCAGGAAATTGATAGCCATAAAAGACAAAAGGTGCGAGTGCTTACAAAAGAAGCTCCTGCCATTCGCCACACTTTAGTACGACCGCTGCAAATCCTTGGCGACACAACGCTTGTGCAAGCCCAAATTGCTAAAGGTTGCCGCCACCAAATCCGCTCCCACCTTGCCGCCGCAGGATTTCCGATTGTCGGCGACCCGCTTTACGGTAAAAAAGATATTGCTTACTCAACGCCTGCCGAAAATACCGAACGCCTGTATCTGCACCATTCGATTTTTTGTTGGGAAGAAAAAAATTTTAAAGTAGAAGTTTTGCCTGAGTGGGCGGTAATGCGTCATCTTTCTTATTAGTTAAATATTTACAGCAGGGTATTATGCTATTGTCGGGAATTATATTTTTATAATGAATAGCTTTTGTATTTTCAATTTGATTGTTTTTTTAGTGAAATAAATATTAAGAAAAACAGCGATAAATTTTATTGGATTGGATTTTGCAAAATCATAAAAAATGAGCATTCAATTTTTGTGTTGAATGCTCGTTTTGTTTGGGTGATTTTGTTTATTTGTTTTTTTAGCCTGCTCGTCTTTGGGCGTATTGTTCAATCAGCTCTTTTGCACTCATTGCCAGTCTGCCGACTTCCGGTTTGGTTACCTGGTCGTCAGCTCCGACGGATTCGCCTTTGTGGCGGAAATGCTCGGTGATAAGAGAGGAGAACAAAATGACGGGAAGTTCTTTGAGCATATGGTCTTCTTTGATGCGTTTGGTGAGATTGAGTCCGTCCATGCGGGGCATTTCGATGTCGGATACGACAACTTGCAAATAATCGGGAATAATTTTTCCTTCTTTTTCTGCCGTTGCCTTAATGGCTTTCAGTCTATCCCATGCTTCTTCGCCGTTTTTGCAGGTTTCAACAATAAATCCGGCTTCTTGTAAAAGTTCTTTGAGCATACTCCGAATCATATTGGAGTCGTCGGCGATAAGAGCGGTATAGTGTCCGTCGTTTTTCCAGTCTTTGCTTAGGTTGAGTTTGAGAGCGACATTTGGGTTGAGACCGAAGATGATTTCTTCCAAGTCCAGAATGAAAATAACCCGATCTTCCATTCGTACGATGCTGGTGATGCTGTTGGAGGTAACTTTAGATACATATTCGTTGGGAGCTTCGACCAGTTCCCAGCTCAAGCGGTGAATGCGGTCAACGCCTGAAACCAAAAATGCCGTAACTTGGGTGTTAAATTCGGTAATGATGACTTTTTCGTTACCTGTTCTTTTTACTTTTTTTCCGAGCCACATACTGAGGTCGATAAGCGGAATAATGCTTGAGCGTTGGTTAAATGCACCTAAAACGGCAGGGTGGGGAGTTTCCGGCATTTCGGTAATGCTGGGAAGATTGGTTATTTCAAGAACTTTGGCAACATTGACGCCGTAATGTCCTCTGTAAATGTTGGTTTCGCCGTCCTCTTCCAATTCTTCGTCCAAATAAAACTCAATAATTTCAAGCTCATTTGTACCCGCTTCCAGAAGAATATCGTTTTTTGCCATAGGTTTGCTCCATGTACTAAAAGTTTTTACTAAAATTAAAATTTTATATTATGCTAAAAAGAAAAAAAAGTCATCTTTTATTTTAGGAAAAATTTATAATTGTTTTGTTCATATTTTCAATATGTTGTCTGACTTCATTTACAATGTCCTGCGGAGTGGAAGCTCCTGCGGTCAGACCAATTTGCGAGTACTTTTGAATTTCGTCAAGTCGCAGATCGTTTGCTGTTTCGATATGAAAGGTTTCCGTGTGCATAGAGGCGATTTCTGCCAGTCTGCGGGTGTTTCCGCTGTTTTTTCCACCGACAACGATGATACATTGCATTTTTTGGGCGAGTTCGATGACTTCTTCTTGTCTGTTTTTTGTGGCGTTACAAATTGTATCCAGTACAGTCAGTGGAGTGTTGAGGCGGTTTTTTATGTATTCTTCGATGGCGTAAAATTCATTTCTGTCCTGTGTAGTCTGGGCTGCTAAAAAGTATTGCCCGGCAGGAATGTCGAGCTGTTTCAGATTTTGTAAATTTTCAAAAACAAAAGAGTGGCGACAGTAACTCAAAAGTCCTTGCACTTCGGGGTGTTTTGCCTCGCCAAAAAGTAACATCGTTTTGTTTAGATTGCTTTGTTTCTCAATAAGGAGTTGGGCTTTTTTGACTTTTGGGCAGGTGGCATCAATGATTGTTGCTTGTTTTTTTATAAGTTTTTCTTCTTTTTCTTTTGGAATGCCGTGTGCTCTGATAACAACGGTACTGTTAAATTCAACTTCGTCTATTGTATTGGCAAGGAGTACTCCTTTTTCTTTGTAGCGTTGTTGGACTTGAGGATTATGTATAATCGGACCGAGTGTAAAAAGTGGAGTTTTGTCTTTTTTTTCGAGAATTGCTTTATCCAGTTTTTTGAGTGCGAGACTGACTCCCATACAAAAACCTGCCGATTTGGCTGTTGTAACTGTTTTTTTCATATATTTTCATACTTGGTTATAAGTTTATCAAAAATGAAATACACTTCTTTCCAGCTGGTACATTTTTGAATCATCATTCTTGCTTCTTTTGCACCGTTTATATCTTTTATAAATCGAGGCAGTAGGGTTCGCATTCGTAAAAGTGCTTTTATGGGAGAGCCGTAGCGGATATAAAATTCTTCCATGTTTTGTGTCAGTTCTTTTATATCTTGCAAATTGCGTTTTGGTATAATTTTTCCTTGTTGTAAATTGTGAAATTTTGCAAAAATAGACGGGTCATTTAATGCTCCCCGTGCAAAGAGTATGGTGTCAACTCCTGTTTGTTGCATACAATTTAGTGCGTCTTGTGCCGTAAATAAATCGCCGCTTCCCAGTACCGGAATGCGAACAAGTTGTTTGAGTTCTTTGAGGCAGTTCCAATCTGCCTGCCCTCGAAATCCCTGTTTGCCCGTTCGGGGGTGCATACAAATCCAAGCGGCTCCGGCTTGTTCAATTGCCGGGGCGAGTTCTTGCCACGAGTGTTTTTCCCGACCGAGACGAATTTTTACGCCGACCCGTCCGCTGCCTGCTTTTTGCACCATGATTTTGACAATTGCCAGCAAAATATCGGGCGTTGTCATTAGGCTGCTGCCGCTGCCTGTTTTGGTAACTTTTTTAACGGAGCAGCCGCAGTTGAGGTCAAAAAAGCGAAATCCCCGTTCGAGCAAAATGTCCATCGCTTGTCCGAAAAATTCCGGTTCGCTACCAAAAAGTTGAACAACAAGAGGGTTGTCTTCTTCGCAGGTGGCGAGCAAATCGGTCGTGCCTGAGCTTCCGTAAACAAGACCTTTGGCACTGACCATTTCCGTACAGGCGACCTCGCAGCCGAAGTGTCGACAGAGCAGGCGAAAAGGCAGGTCGGTAAAGCCTGCAAGTGGAGCAAGCCACGGGCTTTGAAAAGAAATATCTTTCAAGATTAGACCAGTAAATTTAGGCGGTTTGCCTTTTGGGCGGTACCGTCTGTAGGCTTGAGGACAATATCCGGTTCGAGTTGTACTATTTCAAAGAGGAATTTTTCCCCTTTTTGCTGCGGCTCGGTGATTCCGGCAAGCAGATAATGTCCGTTGATGTTTACCCAATTCAGTTTTTCGTTGTATATATCGACAAAAGTTCCTTCTACAATTTGACCAACGCAGTGGCAGCTTTTAAATTTGTCTGTTCGGCTCGCTTCTTTTGAGAGATTTTTGGGCTGAAAATCGATTGGCATGGAAGACCTGCTAGAGATTTTCTTGTCGCAAAATAAGTTCGATTTCGTCCTTGCTCATTCCGGTTGCAACGGAAAGATCTTGAACGGATTGTCCGCGTTTGTAGCCGGAAAGAATGGTTTGGCGGAGAAATTGGGGAGATTTGCAAAAGGTTTCTGTTTGCCGCAACAGTCGGTAGAGTTCTTTGGCTCGCTCGTCAAGTTTGCCTTCCAGTTTGATGAGTTCTTGTTGGCGAGTGGCAAAACTTGCGACCAATTCTTTTTCGAGCTTGGAATTAAAATCCAGTCGTTCGACAAAGGCTTGCTGTTTTCTTTCGAGTTGGGAAAGCAGGATTTCGGACTTACGGAGTTTGATAAAAAAAACAAGAACCAGTCCGAGTAGCACGAGTTCAAGAGAGCTTGAAATAACAATTATCCAGTATAAGGTGTTCATGTAAAATTTTTGCGGTTTATACCTGTATGTCGACGAGTCCGTTGCTTTGTTGCCTGTTTTCGTCTTTTTTTGTCTTTTTTTTGCCCGATTGTTCGTAAAATTCTTGTCCGCCGCCTTTGCCTTCTTGAAACTGTGTTTCGGTGTCCATTTCGTGTTTGATAACCTTGGGAACTTGTTTGTTTTCCAGTTCTTGGCGTTTTATGACTTCTTGAGCCAGAGCTGCCTGTGCCATTTCCGGTCCCGATTGTTCAGCATTTTGTATTTTTTGGACATTTGGAAGCTGAGAAAGAACGATTGGCATTTCAATCGGGCTGACCATTGTCACCTCACCAAATATTTGTCAATCAAAATGTCGTTTACGGGTTTAAAAACAAGATGTTGATTGATGACATCGAGTACTTCTTTTTTGAATTGACCGGCATTTTTTTGATTTTCCAAAAAGAAAATGTCTTTGTTTTTGAGGTAAAAATACAGTGCGTCCCGTATTTCAACCATATGCCGCCGAAGTTCGTCGTTTTGGAGAATATTGGGAGCAGATAAACTCAGCGAACATTCCAAAAAACGGGATTGGTCGCCCTGTTGGTATTCAATAAAAAAAGGCTCAAGTTTTACAACTCTTCGTTCTTCGGGAATAAGCGGTTCTGCTTCCGGTTTGGGTTTTGGTTTCGGTGCTTTTTTTTCCACTTTTGGAGGTGGAGGAGGCGGTGGCGGTTCGGGCGGTACGCTTGAGCGTAAAAAAAGCCAAAATCCAATGCCACCGGCTACGGCAAGACTGCCCAGCCCCCCAAAAATGATGAGCTTTTTCTTGGATTTTTTGGGAGCTTCCGATTTTTGTTCAGTCGGTTCAAGTTCGACTTCTTCTTCGCTCGAATCGCTTTCTTCTTCCTCTTCTTCATCATCGTCGAAGTTGAGAAACGGCGCATCGTCAAGGTCAAGTTCAACCTTGTCCTGTTCGGAAGAAACAGCTTCTTCTGCCGATTTTTGTTCCGAATCTTCGGGAGGCATTTTCTTTTTTCGCTACAAGATTATTTGTTAAAAATCTTGTCGATTTTTTGACCGAGCGTTTCAGCGGTGAACGGTTTGACGATATAGTTGGAAACTTTTGCCTGTACTGCTTCGATGATGTTTTCCTGTTGGGCTTCGGCGGTAACCATCAAAAATGGAATATCGGCAAATTCTTCGCTGGAACGTACTTTGCGCAAAAGCTCAATCCCTGTCATCTGAGGCATATTCCAGTCGGAAACGATAAAATCAATTTTGCTGTTGTTGAGCGTAGCCCAAGCAGTTGTACCGTCATCAGCCTCGACAATATTGGTAAATCCAATTTGCCGCAGGATATTTTTGACGATTCGACGCATTGTTGAGAAGTCGTCCACGACTAAAACATTCATATTTTTATCGTACGCCATTTGGAACTCCTATTGTGCTTAAATGTTTATGAACAAAAAAAGCAATATACTTATTTTTTTGTATGAGTACAAATAAAATTCGTATGAAAATTTTTTTTCAGTTTTTTAATAATCCGTGAATGCAGTTGTGAAACTCTGCCCTCGGTAACCCCTAAAATTTCGGCAACTTCTCTCATGGTAAGTTCCTGTTCGTAATACAAAGAAAGCAACAATTGTTCTCTTTTCGGCAGTTCTTCCACTAATTTTGTCAAGATTTCAACTGTTTCCCCTCGACTGATGACTTCCATCGGCTCGTTGGGTTCATTTTGATTTGCAATAAGTGTCGAGCTGTCTTCCAAAAGAACAATATCAAGAATAAAATTGTTCTGACTCGCTTCTAATAGCTGAGAGACCTCAGTCTTGTCCAGTCCCGAAAGTTGAACAAGTTGTTCTTGTGTTGGAGTTGTGCCTGTGGTGATTTCGTGTTGGAGAGTAATAGCGTCCAGTTGTTTGATTTTTTTTCGCATTCCGCGAGAAAGCCAATCTTGCCGAGCCGTTCTCCTTTTTCCAGAGCGGCTTGCAGCTCATTCCCGGAACAGAAGTTTTTTCCAAAAGAATTTGATATTGCCATCAAGATGATCCAAAACTTTCCAGTTCGTTATTTTTTTGGCGACATCTGCAACAGCTTTGGCAGCCGGACTTTGCGGATTGCCGTAACAAAAGGGAACTTGCTGAATGACTGATTGTCGTACGGTTTTATCCAGTGGAATAAAGTTAACAAACTCAAGAGATACTCCACTTAGAAAATGATCGCAAGCAGCATAGAGTTTGCCGAAGACATTTTTGGCTTCTTTTTGGTCGGGAGCCATATTGACCAAAATTTGAAAACGGTCGATGCCGTATTGCGTATTCATAACTTTGATTAAAGCGTAAGCGTCAGTCAGCGATGTTGGTTCGGGGGTAACGACAATAAGGCGTTGTTGGACGGCAAGGTTAAAATACAAAACATTGTCGTTTATTCCGGCTCCCGTATCTACTATCAGATAATCAATGTGGTCTTCCAGCGTGTCAAAAGTTTCCAAAAGTTCCAGTTTTTGCCCCGTACTGAGGGTAATCATATCGCTTACGCCCGAAGCTGCCGGCAAAATTGTAAAACCGAATTTTGTTTTTACTAAAATTTGTTTGAGACTGATGCCCTCGTGAAAAAGATGAAAAATATTATATTTTGGCGTTAATCCTAAAATAACATCAACATTGGCAAGCCCCAAATCCGCATCAAGAAGCATCGTTGTTTTGCCCATTTTTTGCAGGCAGTAGGCTAAGTTAACGGAAATATTTGTTTTTCCGACTCCGCCTTTTCCCGATGATACGGAAAAAACCATTGGAGGTGAATTTTTCATTGTTTTTCCTTTTTTTATGAAATCGCGTCAGGCACAATTTCGTGTTTGAATATGAGTTTCCAGATTTTTGACAAATCTGCTTTTATGAGGCTGTTTTGTAGTCCGTTACCGTTACACAGCAGCGAAATCGGAAGACCCGTTGCCCTCGCTTGGTTTATGAGTTCTCCGTACGAACAGGCTTCGTCGATTTTTGTCCAGATGACGCTTGCGGCGGAAGAATTATAAAATCGGTGTATAAAATTTTGTGTTTGTTTGCCGGAATAAAGCGGATTCATCACCAAATGTACCTGAGCACTTGGTTGCAAATTTTGAACAGTTTCAAGCCAATTTGAAAAACTTTCACGGCTGCCGTGTCCGGGCGTGTCGATAAAAACTTTGTCATATTCTTGGCAGGAGCGAAGCAGCTCGGTTAAACTTTCGGTTGTAAAAACTTCTTTGTAGCGAAATCCAGACAGGTCGGTGTAGTGGCGTAAAAAAAGCCGTCCTTTGCCGTTGTCGGCATTTGCCAGACAAATTTTGAGCTTCGGGTTTTCTTTTTGGAGTGCCAAAGCCATTCTCAGGGCTGTGGTTGTTTTGCCTGACCCGAAAGGTCCTGCCAAAATATGAAATTTTTCTTTCCAGTTTGCTTCCGTCCATGATTTGGTATCAACGATTGATTTTAAAAGCGTAAGCGTTTTTTCGTTCGGGCAGCTTCGCATGCGTTGCCAAATCTCGCTGATGATTGACGGGCTGACACCTTCTTTTTCCAAATATTCCAGTACGACTCTTTGTTTGGGAGTGAGCAAGCTCATATCGATTTGCGGACGCATAACGGCAAAAAGATGTTCTTTGAGTTCCTGCCATTCCTCGTGCATATGTTGCCAGCTGGCAGGAGAATTGTCGCTTCTAAGAGAAGGAATGGGTTGCTTTTTGGGAAGCGTCGGAGCAGCTTGCGTTTCAACCGCCGCCATAATTTCGTATAAGCGTTTGCCGTCTTTTTTAACGGTTTTATTGCTCAAGATGACGGCTTCGTCTCCCATTTCTTTGCGGATTTGCTCCATAACAGAGGCGGAACTCGGTCCGTGAAAGGTTTTAACTCGCATCGAGGATTACCATTCCTAAGGAATTAAGGTTGATGTCCGGCGGAATTTCCGCTTGTGAAATGACCGGAAGTGTCGGAATAAATCGGGTTAACAGTTGAGCCAAATGCGGACGAATAAGCGGTGAGGTCAAAAGTACGGGTTGACCTTCCGACAAAATGCTTTCTTCGTAGCTGTGGTTGATGGTTTGAATAACCCGTTGAGCCGTATTGGGGTCCATTGCCAAATATGTGCCGTGGTCGGTTGCTTGCAGGCTTTCTTGAAAAAGCTGTTCAATGTCGGGCGACAGGCTGAGGATTGCCAAACTGTTATTGGACGCGGCGATATACGGCTTGATAATTGTGCGAGCCAGTTTTTGTCTGACAAATTCTGTCAACTGTTCAGGCGATTTTATGCTTGCGCCATAATCTGCCAAAGTTTCGACAACGGTGAGCAAGTCTCTGATTGAGACATTTTCCCGAATAAGATTTTGCAATACTTTTTGTACCGTGCCGAGCGACAAAATACCCGGAATAAGTTCTTCGACGACTTTGGGCGTGCGTTTTGCCAAATTGTCGAGCAGGTCTTGCGTTTCTTGTCTGCCCAAAAATTCAGCCAGATTTTTCTTGAGAATTTCCGTCAAGTGCGTGGCAATCACGGTGGACGGGTCAACAACCGTATAGCCTGCCATAAGCGCTTCGTCTTTTTGGTTTGCCGGAATCCACAGTGCCGGCAGATTAAAGGCAGGTTCGAGTGTATCAATGCCCTTGATTGTATGTTTGGCGTTGCCCGGGTCCATAGCAAGATAATGGTCAACCATAATTTCGGAGGTAACAATTCTGTTGCCTTTTATGCGAATGGCATATTCACCCGGCTTGAGTTCCAAATTATCCCGTAAATGCAGCGATGGAATAATGACACCCATATCCAGTGCAAATTGGCGGCGAATGGAGCGAATACGAGCGAGCAGATTGCCGTCTTGTTCTTCGTCAACCAGCGGAATAAGTCCATAGCCGACTTCCAGCTCCAGCGTATCGAGCGGCATGATATTTTGTATTTCTTCAGGCGTTGAGCCGGCTTCTTGTTCTGCAGCTCCTGCCTGTCCGCCTTTTTTGCCTTGTTTGGCGACGGCTTCTTCTGCCATTGCCCGTTGCTTGGCGGCAATAATGGAAACCAGATACAAAACGCCCGACAGGAGCAAAAAGGCAAATGTCGGCATACCCGGAACAATGGCGAACAAAAGCAGTACAGCAGAAACAAGCCGTAAGGCTCGCGGGTGAAAAGTGAGCTGACCGATAAATTCTTCGCCCATTTTTGCTTCGGCAGCAGCACGGCTGACAATGATACCGGCGGAAGTGGAAATAACAAGCGATGGAATGGTCGAAACAAGACCGTCGCCGATTGTTAGCAGGGTGTAGGTTTTGGCGGCATTCATCCAGTCCATGCCCTGCATAAATGTTCCTATAAACAGACCGCCGACGATGTTGATGACCGTAATGAGCATACCGGCTTTAACATCACCGGAAACAAATTTTCCCGCACCGTCCATTGCTCCGTAAAAATCGGCTTCACGGCGAATCTTTTCTCGTTGCTTTCTGGCTTCGTGTTCGTCAATCAGACCGGCATTCAGGTCTGCTTCGATTGCCATTTGTTTTCCGGGCATAGCGTCCAAGGTAAAACGGGCGGCGACTTCGGCGATACGGGTTGTACCGGAAACGATGACCATTTTGTTAAGGGCAAATAAAATCAAGAAGATGACGATACCGATAACGAAATTTCCGCCGACAACAAACTGCCCGAACGCTTCAATGACTTTTCCGGCAGCACTCGGACCTTGGTCTCCATGCAGCAGGATGATTCTCGTGGAAGCGACATTGAGTGCCAGTCGCATAAGTGTCGTAATCAATAAAACAGAGGGAAAAATAGAAAATTCAAGTGGCGAGGTCATAAACATCGAGGTAACTAAAATGACTAAGCCAAAAGAAATGCTAAATGCAAGCATGATGTCGAGCAGCATGGTCGGCAGAGGAACCAGCATAACAAAAAGAATAATAACCACGCCGCCTGCGAGTAAAATATCGCCTTGACGGCTGAAACGGCTGTAATCGACACCGGAAATTGCAGATTTTATTGACATATTTTTGACACCTGTTTGTAAAATGTCTGTTTTTTGACACGCCTACAATGAAAATTTGAAAGAAAAAAATACTAGCGCGGATTTGTTCTGCCACGCAGACCGTACACTTCTGCCAAAATCGTGGCAAC
>PDWJ01006273.1_pt1 | contig 12796 bp, 10 predicted proteins | sample 1430881 | NCBI WGS metagenome assembly PDWJ01 (sample SAMN01162460, study PRJNA174530) | Oral metagenome, whole genome shotgun sequencing project. | biome: Marine environment; feature: Marine mammal; material: Swab sample of the gingival sulcus; isolation source: swab sample of gingival sulcus... | reverse complement strand
ACATCGATCCGGGATTGCCCTGTCATTCCGTATCATATGAAGAAAGCTCCATATATCCGCGTGGAGTTTCTTGTTTTTCAGGCAGGTATTCTGACTTCCAGATCAACCCTTTCTCGCCACCTTCCCAACGAATGCATGTCTGTCAGTGGCTTTTGGCGAGTAGGTCCCTGGTTACAGCGGCGGGCCCGTCTCCGATTTTCACGGAATTCCCTTTTGGCTACTTGTAGCACCTGAAAAATTTTTTGCATTGCCAATGTACTGTAAGTTACAAAAAAATGCCCAGAATAAATTGCTTAATCCATGCAGTTTTTTGCTAATTTTTAAGCAGGCCAGGCTAGTGAGCGGTACTGGAAAGGAAAGAGCCGAAAAGGTATGGAGTAAAAAAAAAACGGTTGGCCTTGAATAAAGCCAACCGTTTTGCCGTTTTGACGGAAGGTAAAGAGAACGTGTTATTTCTGCTTTCGTCTCCTTATGCTGAACAGGCCGACTATTCCGCTACCCAACAACCAGGCAGCAGCAGGAGCAGGAACAGCGGCAACATTATCGTCGTCACCAGCAGTTAGATTATCAAATTTAAAACCTACCCCTATGCCATCCCAGGTAATAGCCAGGGAGTTGTAATGACCGCTTTGCTGGTCTAAACCGTCAAATTTCAGTGTTCCTCCAAAGTAATCAGAAGTTCCATCTGATAATTTTAAAAAAACAAGCTCTTGGGTTTCTGCTGTAACTTCGGCATTAGCGGATGTTGTTACAGTAAAGGTGCCATACGCAGATGGGGAAGAAGGCTGCAGCGACGTTAAATCAATGGATTGCCAATCATCGTTTGATTGCGTACGGTAATATAAAGCATACGATGAAGTACCAAAAGCCAAGTCATGAATTGAAAACGTTACTGACCCATCGTAGCTATTGCTTGAGTGATCCATGCCGTCTACAGCAAAAAAAGCTACTTCATCCATTCTTATCAAATCAACTACTTCATCTACTTCTGCTGCTTCAAGGGATGCATTTGCTTGTGTACTCAGGGCGCTCATGCCCAACAGAAGGTAGATTGTCAGGGTTAACAGGCTCCATCTTTTCATTGTAAAACCTCCACTTTGGTTAGTAACATTATATTTCCTGTAAGTTTGGACTCTATAAGGGCGTTAAAACAATCGATCTATCTCCTTGAAACTGTGCTCTTTTTTAAAAAACTTTTTATCGATTTTACACAGATCTACAACGATTTATACTGATTTTTTCAACATCCTTTAGATATAGAAAAAAGCATAGACACTATTTAGTAAAAAATTGCTAGTAAAAAATTGCTTTTTATAATTACGACAAATAGTAGTTGACAAGTAGCTTTGTTAATTAGATAATCGCGCCAAATAATAGGTGTGTATAATAATCACATAAAAGGGCCCCCTGTGTAATTCAGGGACGGGTTCGCCGCTGTAATCGGGAGCAAGAACTGCAGGATGCCACTGGCTGTGCTACACCGGGAAGGCTCAGTTATAGGATGATTCGAAAGTCAGAAGCCCTACCTGTTTTCTTTACAAGAGACGCGATACCTGGAAGGTAAAGCTTCTCTGCCTGGATTGAGCATACTATAAGACGGTACATCCCGGGTTACATGTGTGATCCGTTTTTTTTTTGCCCAGATGTGTATTGGTTTCGAAACTGACAAAGGATTTTATGATACCAACACAGAGCACCTGATTTTACTAGCTGTTACCCATGGCATACTTCACTACTTTACTCATATCCTTGCTTATTACCCTTACGCTTATCCCCTTGTTGAGCCGTCTCGCAATACGCCTTGAGGTTGTGGATCATCCCAATGAAAGAAAGGTACATACTGAGCCTGTTCCCAGAGTGGGCGGTGCTGCCATGGCACTGGCGATACTGATGCCTTTTGTAATACAACGTGGATTTGATACCTTTGCGACCTCCGTACTTTTGGGGGCTTCTGTCATTGTTGTATTTGGGCTGATTGATGATATTTATGCACTTGACTATCGCGTTAAATTTTTGGGTCAGATTGGTGCGGCTCTGGTTGTTGTTATATACGGGAATGTACATGTAACAACTCTTGGTGCATGTCTGCCTGAGCAGTGTCAGGTTGATTTCCGGGTGTCGTTACCGTTTACCATAGTAACCATTGTTGCTGCCACGAATGCGGTTAATCTTGCTGATGGACTGGATGGACTTGCTGGTGGCATTATGCTGCTGGTTTTTCTGTGTTTGAGTGTTTTGGGGTACAGCAACGGTGATGTTTTTACGACCTTGCTTTCCATTGCTGTAGTTGGTGCAATTTTTGGCTTCTTGCGTTTTAACACACATCCGGCAACGGTGTTTATGGGGGATGCCGGAAGCCAGCTTCTTGGTTTTCTGGGGATAGTTTTAGCCCTGGGATTGACCCAGGGAGAAAAGGCGCTCAGCCCGCTTATGCCGCTCTTGCTTCTGGGTTTCCCTGTGCTGGATACTGGAGTAGTGATAGTGGAACGTATTAAAAACAATACCTCGCCTTTTAAGGCGGATAAGAACCATTTTCACCATAAACTTATACGGTTGGGTTTGTTTCATTCAGAAACGGTTTTTGTTTTGTATGCTTTGCAGGCACTATTTGTTGGAGCTGCGTATGTATTGCGCTTCCATTCTGAATGGGTAATCATTCTGGTCTTTTTGTTTTTTGTGTTGTCTTTAATTTGTCCTGTGTATGTTGCAACGGCAAAAGGTGTTCAACTGCAGCGTCGCGGTGTGTTTGATACTCTGGTGAAGCGGGAGTTACGACGTAGGTTCAGAAAGGCTTCCATTGTGTTGCAATGTATGCAGAAAACAGTTGAAAGTGGCTTGCCGCTAATCGTGTTGCTCACGGTTTTTCTTCCCGCTGACATCCCTGTTTGGTTAAGTGCCAGCAGTGGGGTGGTTATGTGCGGTATTGTCTTGACTACAGTCATGGGAAATGGCTGGGAAGAAAAAGTAATCCGTATATTTTTGTATGGTCTTCTTCCATTGATTATGTATCAGGGAACGATACAGGTAGCTCCCTGGGCAGGGAAAGTAACACTGGTCAGCTATGCTGCTTTATATCTGGTGATCGTCTTTGCTTCGGTGTTGCTGGTGAAACTGACCAGGAGAACAAAAGGCTTTCAGGTAACGCCGACAGATTTTTTGATTATTGCTGTGGCCCTTGTGTTACCCAATATACCATTACCTCATCTGGAGAGCATGCATTTGGCGTTTTGGAGCACCTGCCTGATTGTCTTATTTTTTGCTTTTGAAGTGTTAATTGGAGAGTTGCGGTATGAAGTAAGCAAGCTGGGGTATATGCTGTTGCCAGCTCTCGGTGTGCTGACGGTTCGCGGGGGAATTTTGTAGGCTGGGTAATTTTTTTATGACTGGCTGGTCTTCAGATCCAGACAGTTTGTTAAGCGAGATTAACGCTCAGATGATAACGAGGTATTTTTAATGGGCATGACGGAAATGAAAAAACATATTTTTTCAGTGCTGGTTCTTTTAATGGCTTTAAGCATGGTCACAGGCTGTGGTGGACTAGAGGAAAAACGGCAGAAGTTTATGCTCAAGGGCGAGACAAATTTTGCTGCTGAGGACTATGTAGCTGCGAGGCTGGATTTTAAAAATGCCCTGCAGATCGATCCCAAATATGGTGAAGCGTATCTTCGGCTTGGTGAGACCGAAATGAAACTGAAAAATTTCAGGGCGGCCTATGCCAACTTTAACAAGGCCCTGAAATTTGACCCGGACAACACGAAAGCACATCTGCACTTGGGTAATATGTATCTGGGAGCGCGGCAGATGGAGAAGGCTGAAGGCAAGGTGGAAACTGTTCTGGCTCAAGAGCCTAACAATAAAGAGGCAAAGATGCTTAAGGCGGCAATCCTGCTATGGAAGAAAAAACCACAAGAATGTATTGACGTGCTGACCCCCCTGGCCCAAGAGCTACGCACGCAACCCAGGATGTATACCATCCTTTTTTCAGCTTATCGCCAGTTGAACAAGCCGCAAAAAGCTGAAGAGATAGTATACCAGGGCATAGAGAACAACCCTGAAAATGCGAACCTGCACAAGGTGGCAGCTCAGTTGGCCGCTGACAAAAAACAGGTGGATAAGGCAGCGAAACATCTGGATAAGGCCATCGCCCTTGAACCTGAAGACTGGAAGCTGCCGTTTCATTTGGCGGGTTTGTACTGGGCTTTTGACCAAAAGGATAAGGCTGGGCAGGTTCTAGAGGACCAGATTGCATCTGCAGCAGAAGAGGACAGGGAAAAGGTGTATCAACGAGCTGCACGTTTTTATATCAAGCAAAAGGAAGTGGAAAAAGCCCTGGAGGTTTTAAACGCCGGGATAAAAAAACTACCGGAGACGTTTACCCTGCGTTTTATTCTCAGCGAGATATATGTAAATACCAGGAAGCTTGATCAAGCTTTTGCGGCACTCAATCAATGCCTTGGCCTGAGTAAGGATGAGGAAAATCCGAATATAATTAAGACCAGGTTGGCGATCGCCAAGCTCAACCTGCTCAAGCGTAATGTTCAAGGGGCACAAGAGCAGGTAGACTTGGTGCTGAAAAATAACCCTAAGGATATAGAAGGCCGATATCTTAATGGCAAATTGTTGCTGCATAAAGGTAATGGTCAGGAAGCGGTGACTGAGTTCAGGGCAGTGGTGGATGAAAAACCTGACTATATAGAAGGATACCTCATGCTGAGCAGAGCCCATCTGGTTGATAAAAAGCCGGAACTTGCCCTGGATGTCCTGACTAAGGCTGAGGAAGCTGATCCGAAAGCCACCAATGTTCACCGGGCCATGGCTCGTCTTTATGCCCTGAGAAAAGAGTATGATCAGGCGGAAGAGAGTTTGAAGAAGGTTTTTCAATATGATCCGTTAAATGCCAAAATTCATGGTGAGCTTGGAGATGTATTTGTTGCTGCCGGGAACCCCGAAAAGGCCGAGGCTGAATTCAAATATATTGTTGATAATCATCCGAAGATACCGGCAGGTTACCTTAAGCTCAGTCAGTTATATACGATGCAAAGCAAAAACTCGGAAGCAGTTGCGATTCTTGAGCAAGGCTGGAAAATGCTCCCTGAAGTACCGATCCTTTTTACTCAGCTGGTTAACGGGTACCTGAAAAGCGGAAAAAACGATGCCGCTGTTAAGCTTTGCAAGCAGGTTATTGCAGAGCATAAGGAAAATGCCCTTGGTTATGCTCTGCTTGGGCAGGCATATATGAAGAAACAGCAATATGTAGAGGCGGAAAAGGCCCTAAAAAAGGCTTTGGAGTTAAATCCGGAGTGGCAGCTCCCTTATCAGGCCCTGGCTCAGATATACCTGACTCAAGGCAAACTTAAGCAAGCGATTGACGAGCTCGAAACACTTAAGGAAAAACAACCTGATAATTATGCAACCTATTTTGCCCTTGCCACCCTGTATGAAAGAGGTGGTGAGTTTACACTGGCCCAAGAGCGGTATCGCCAATTGATTGAGAAAAAGCCTGATGTCTGGGTTGCGAACAACAACCTGGCCTTTTTGATATGTGAGTCTGATCCGGATCAGAAAGAACTTGATGAGGCCCTGGCTTTAATTGAGAAGGCTGTTGCAGTTAAACCGGAGGAGCCTATTCTGATTGATACTCTTGGCTGGGTCCATTTTAAGCGTGGTGAGCTGGCAGAAGCCGCTGATGCGCTTGAGAAGGCGTTTGAAAAAACACCGGACAACCCTTCGGTGAATTATCACCTGGCGGCTGTCTATCAGAAAAACGGTCGCCTGGATGAAGCGAGGCAGCATATTGCAAGGGCCTTGATTGGTGATGAAGATTTTCATGGCCGGGATCAGGCGGAGCAACTCCAGCAGGTACTTAAGTAGGGTTAAGGTTGGGGTGGAAGCCCCAGTTGAAAGACCAAAATGAACGGGAAAGGAAATGCGTTTTATTTATCCGGGTATTGCCTTGATATTGATATGGGCTGTAACTGCTATGCCCTCACGGGCTGCAGATGATAACCTCATTCCAACAGCAAAAAGCAGCTACGATCTACAGATAACCGATGATGCATTGGGAACCAGAGCGGTTGGAAGCGAGAGCCGCCGTGAGCAGTACATGGTTGGGGCTGGGGACGTACTTTTTCTTAATGTCTGGAAGGATACCGCATTAAGCAGACAGGTAACGGTGCTGCCGGACGGAACCGTCTCCCTGCCTCTGATAGGCCAGATAAAGGCAAGCGGAAAAACCGTTCAGGCGCTGGAAGAGGAAATTCGGGAAAAAATACAAAAATATCTTCCTGACCCGGTATTGGATATAAGTGTCCAGGCTGTAAACAGCATGATTTTCTATGCTATCGGTAAGGTGAGGGCACCTGGAAGATACGTAACCCATGGTAATATTAATGTCCTCCAGGCACTGGCGATTGCCGGCGGCCTGGATAAGCATGCATCAGAAGGAGACATCAAGATATACAGGGAAGAACATTACCAGACCACTATCTTTTCCTTTGACTATGACGATGTTGTTGATGGTGAACACCTTGAGCAAAATATCCGACTCAGGCGAGGCGATGTGGTGGTTGTTCCCTAGTGTCTTGTCAACGCTGCTCTGCCTTGTGCTGGGTGTCTGGGCAGGGCAGAGTAGTGCTGGACAGACGAGCTGCAATGTTTCATTGCATACCTTACATGTCTATAATGACAATATTTTTTTTGTCGATCAGGATAAACCAACTGCTCAAGAGATTGAAGCAGGGGAAGATGGGGCAATAGCAGAAAGTGAGGATAGGGAAAATCCCAGAGAAAAAGAACGCAGTGACTGGACGACAACCCTCTCCCCCGGAATAGAGCTGGGGTACGAAGATGACGAGTTTAAAGCCTTGCTCAAGGCTGAATATAACGTTGTTCAGTACCAAAAGTACACACAGCTCAATGATATAGATTATACGTATTCCGGGGAGTTGCAATACGACGCAACTCCGTACACCAGTATTGCGGTGGGTGCGTCATTTAAGCGTGATTCCAGGCCGGATAGGGAGTTGGAAACGTCTGGTCTTATCTTTGGTACCTTTATCAGGGATAAGCAGGATTACAGCCTGACCATAAGCCACGAGCTGACAGAGTATAGCATGCTGAATTTCACCTATAACTACCGCCAGGATGATTTTTCAAGCTCAGATCTAGATGACCAGATAGCTGCAATACGACAGGCTGAACTTGATGAACTCGCCGTTGAAGCAGAAGAGGAAAAGGAGAGGCTGCTGCAAAATCGGAAAGCTCAAGATTCCAGGATGCATGCTGCAAGCGTTACCTTGAGTCGCGACACCGGTGCACTGATAACTGACAGTTACATGTTTACCACGACAAGTTACCTGCATCATGCGTCTAAGCAATCCATCCAAGATACTCTTATGATGGTGGCTGGTATAGGGTTTAGCTATGACGAGGTATTCAGCATTCGTATAGATGGCGGGGCTCGCTATTCCCATGAAAAGTATGATGACGTGCAACTTAAGCTCCTGGCAGCATATCCTTACTACGAGCAGATCGATATTGAACGGCAGCAGGATGTATGGGGGCCGATTGCGCATGCCTCTGTGCAATATAACAGTGAATGGACGACGAGCAGCCTTGATTTTTCTTATGATGTCCAGCCTGCAAGTGGGAAAGGAACACTTACAGAACGAAGTCAACTTCGTTTGGGCCATACCCGTCAACTGAGCGAATTTATCACAATACATGGTTTTGCTAGTTATATTTTTAACAGTCGTGACAGTGTCTATCAGCTTGACCCGATTGCAGACGAAGCGGCACTTGCAGTCCACAATGCAATTGCGCCATTAAGAGAGCGATTGGAAAAGAAGGTTGAGCCACTGTACGGACTCAGCGAAAAAAGCTGGAATTTTGGTATAGAAGCAACATGGGATTTTAATCGTTACTGTACCCTAACCGGGCAGTATTCCTATGTAACGTTAAAAAAAGAAAACATCTATTCCGAGGCCAGCCGCAATCGTTTTTTAGCGCGGCTGGATATCAAGTATCCGTTTTGGTAGGACGTGGGGCTGCGGGTGATACTAAGCAGCCAGTACTGTAAAGTTGTTTTTGATGTGGGGTAACTATGCAAAATACACCGCTGACACCCGGTGATTACTGGGACATTGTCAAGCGCAGAAAATGGGGATTTGTAATCACTGCTGTGTTGGTGATGATTATTTGTGGGGTCACGGCATTGCTACTCCCCTCAATCTATCGATCCTATTCCACCATCATGATCGAGGAGCAGCAGATACCCTCAGACTTTGTCATGACAACAGTCAACACCTACGCTGAACAACGGGTGGAAAACATCAAGCAACGGGTGATGAGTTTTACCCAGCTATGGGACATTATCACCCAATTCAATCTCTACGCTGACCTTAGAAAAAAATGGACCCCAGAAGAGGTGGTAGAAAAAATGCGCGAAGATGTTGGGGTTGCTACCATAAGCGCAGAAATCTTTGATCGGAGGTTGGGCAAAGCCACTGCAATAACTACAGCATTTACAGTGTCGTATGAAGGAAAGAGCCCACAGTCGGTATTAAAGGTAACAGACACCCTCACCTCTCTCTTTCTTGAGCAAAATCTTCAGGTCCGGCAGCAACGGGTAACAGAAACCTCGGACTTTCTTGCTACCGAAGCGCAAAGGGTGAACGAAGAATTGGCTGCGGCCGACAAACTGGTTTCAAGGTTTAAGGAGAAGAATATCAACCAGTTACCCGAGTTGTTTCAGGTAAATGTGCAGGGGCTGAACGGGGCTGAACGCACTCTTGAGCGTTTGAATAGTGAGCTCGGCACCCTTGAAGAGCGTCAGGGCTACCTGGAAGTACAACTTGCCAACACTTCACCGTACATGGAGAATTTAGCTGATAAAAGAAGTAATCAAGCCAAATTAAAAGACCTGCAGATGCAACTTGCCGGGCTGCGTCAGCGTTATTCAGACGATTATCCTGATGTAGGACTACTCAAAGCACAAATACGCGAACTGGAAACGCAAAAGGCAGGGCAAAAAACACAGCAGCTGGATTCTTTGTCTTCTGCTGAATCTCCAGACAACCCTGCCTATGTTACTCTTAGTTCCCAATTGGCAGGCATTACCTCAACCAGAAACACCAGGAAGCCAGAGTTGCCCAGGAACTTGAAAAAGACCAGAAAGGGGAGCGTTTTACTCTTATTGAGCCTGCCCGTCTCCCAGAGAAACCACACAAACCTAACCGGCTGGCAATTCTCCTTATAGGGGCGGTGCTTGCTGTGGGTGCAGGTGTTGGATTTGGTGCGATTCGCGAGTTCACTGATCAGTCCGTTCGCAGTGTTGATAACCTGATAGCCCTTACAGGAGCACCTGTGTTTACGGGCATACCGTTAATTATCACAGCAGAAGAACAGCGCCGTAAGAGAATGCGCACCCTGCGCAATTGGCTTGTGGTGGTTGTTGCTGTTGTGCTGGCAATCATGGTATTTCATTATTTTGTGATGGACCTGGATATTTTCTGGGCCAAAGTGGGCAGGCGCTTGGATCGGTTATAAGCGGTGGCAGAAGTAACACAATTACGAAAAACTACGTGTTCAGGTCGGATGAGATATGGAAACAACACCAAACGATAGCGGCGGCGAATCGCTGCATAAAGCTTGGAAAGCGCCAGTTTATAAGCAATCACTTACGGTTGCAATTGATACAAAGGTGGCAACTGCAAATCATTGTCTGGTAACAGGGAAAAATCAGGAAGCTGTGGCTGGCATGGAGGTGTTGCGAACGCACCTGCTCAACCATACCCGTGCAAAAGGCTGGCGAACCGTGATGGTCACCAGCGCTCATCCTGGTGAAGGGAAAACGCTTACCGCAATCAACCTGGCATTGACCATGGCAAGGGAATATCACCAGACTGTTGTGTTGGTGGATGGTGATTTAAGAAAGCCTTCCATAGGCCCTTACCTGGGGATAGGGAGCCAGCCTGGTCTGGCAGAGTACTTTATGGAAGATAAACCGCTGCAGGAAATCATGCTGTGGCCAGGTATCGAAAAACTGACCCTGATTGCCGGTGATAAACCGGTGGCCAATGCAGCAGAGGTAATGGGCTCTCCCAGGATGAAGGATCTGGTTACTGAATTGAAAAACCGATACCAGGATCGTTATGTCCTCTTTGATCTCCCTCCACTCCTTTCCGTGGCAGACCCCATATCTTTTACCTCCCATGTGGACTGCGTATTGATGGTTGTAGAAGCAGGAAAAACCAGTTCTCGTGATATCCGTAAGGCTCAGAACCTTATTCCTCCTGAAAAGCTTCTTGGCCTTGTGTTGAACAAGGATACCACACCAGGAAAAGCTTATTAATAGAGTCAGAAAACTCGATACAATGAAGCAAGAATAACATATTTGGACATACATCTGTGCAAGATGCTTAAGCGTTTACGGTCTGATTTTATAGGCAATGTCACTACTATGCTGACAGGTAATATTGCCGCACAGGTAGTTGGATTTCTTTGTGCCCCGGTGCTAAGCCGAATTTACTCCCCAGAGGCATTCGGCTCCATGACATTGATATGGTCAATTGTAGGGACTTTCTCCATTGTTGCTACATTGCGCTATGAGCAAGCAATTGTAATTGAAAAGGAAGAGAATGAAGCCGTTAATGTGTTCTTCCTTTGTCTTCTTTTGAGCATTACGGCAAGCGTTCTGAGTCTATTTGCCATTCTTTTTTGGGGGCATAGATTAGCTAATTTGCTTAAGTTGGACCAAGGGCAGCTCTTGCTATGGTTTATACCTTTAGGCCTTCTGGTGACGGGAATTGTACAGGCACATACTTTTTTTTACACTCGGCATAAACGTTTTACAGCTCTTGCTAGCCTCCGTGCCTTGCAAACGTTGATTTCGCAATTAACAAAGATCACCTTTGGCTTGTCAATCGGGGCATATGCGGGCTGGTTGATTTTCGGTAATATCCTTGGACCAGCTTTCTCAATGGTGATTATGATCATTGGGGTCAAAAAATGCTACAGAGGTAACGACCTATGGAAAAAAATAACCTGGGAAAGGTTAAAAAAGGGACTTCTCAAATATAAGCAGTTCCCTATGTATCATGTGCCAACAGGATTTTTAAACCAGTTTTCAATCCGAATAATTATATTTGTTTTTGCTACTTTTTACGGACCCGTAGTAGTGGGGCTCTATGGGTTTATGAATAATATAGCCAGGCAGCCTCTAAATCTTTTTTCCCAATCTTTGACCAAGGTTTTTCTCCAGGATTTATCTGAGGCCAAGAACAAAGGGTTTCCTTTGAAAGGCCGCTTTTTAAAAACGACCGGAGCGTTAGCTTTAATAGGATTAGTCCCCTTTTTGGTTCTTGGTCTTTATGGGGACTTGATATTTTCCTGTTTTTTCGGAAAAAATTGGACAATTGCAGGAGTTTATGCGCAATGTATGGCTCCTTTTTTTTATATGTTGTTCATTAATCCTCCAGCAACTCAACTGCTCGTAGTCCTACAAAAAATCCGGTTTCTTTTTATTTTTAATCTATTTAACTCGGTAAGTAGAATTGGTCTTATTTTGTTATTGTGTCTACTAGACTATAATCCAAAAGTAGTGCTGGTTTCCGTTTCGGCATTGGGCGTGTTTTTCAATTTTTTTTACATTGGAATGGCTTATAAAAATGCATAATTCAAATGATTCAATTTTATTTCTCGGTGATGTTTTTCTAGATAAAAAATATGATTTGCATCAGCCTATTGCAGGTGTCCCATTTGTATTTAATTTAGAATACCCCATAATTGAAAATGGGAAACCGATTGCTAATAAAATATGCCTGAAAGCAAAAGAAAATTTCATTATTAATTCTTTTAGTTCTAAGCCTTTAGCTGTCTGTCTCGCTAATAACCATATTTTTGACTACGGAATTGAAGGTTTTCAAAGTACGGTTTCCTGTTTAAATAAAAGTAGCATTCCCTATTTTGGTGCGGGAATTAAGGAAAACAACTGGAATAATCCGGCAATGGTCCTTCTAGATAAAAAAAAGGTCTTCCTGTTGGGGTATTGCGATCAAAGGACTATTGAAGGCTTTTCGGGAAAGGAGCAATATCGACCAGCACCTTTGGATTTTGATCTTATTAAGAGGGATATTAATCTTCATAAGAATAAAGATGTTAGCGTAGTTGTCAATATCCATTGGGGCATTGTTCAAGTTTCACTACCAAGACCGGACTGCCTAGAAATAGCTAGAAAAATTATAGACGCAGGTGCAGACGTTATCATTGGACATCACTCCCATGTTATTCAGCCAATAGAAGTATATCGAGGTAAATTAATCGCATATGGCCTTGGAGATTTTTTGTTCCCAGATATAGATCTCTATAAATATGACACAGATGGGAAACCTTGCCACCGTATGGCCAGAAATTTTAATAAATCAAGACGTTCTCTTGGGGTTTTATGGGATATCAACACGAAAAATTTTGAGTTGATTAAATTTCAGTTTGATGGCGAAAAAGTGATAAAGCTCAAAGAAGACAACCATAAGCTGGTAAAGAATAGACTCATTGCCTGCAACCAAACTTATTCTGAGGCGTTTTTTCAGCGTCATTTAAAAATATTACGGTGGAAAAGGAAATTTCAAAGAGTGTATAGAAAGCATATTCTTAATTTGGAATGTTAATTGTAGTTCATCTTTGAAAAGTAACTATTTTATCACTGCTGTCCGGTTAAAAAATAAATAAGGCCTGAAGAGCTTCTTTCTTGTATAATGTTGTTACCCCTAACACATTAACATAAAAGGAGATTCAGGCC
>PDWJ01004241.1_pt1 | contig 12796 bp, 10 predicted proteins | sample 1430881 | NCBI WGS metagenome assembly PDWJ01 (sample SAMN01162460, study PRJNA174530) | Oral metagenome, whole genome shotgun sequencing project. | biome: Marine environment; feature: Marine mammal; material: Swab sample of the gingival sulcus; isolation source: swab sample of gingival sulcus... | reverse complement strand
TTTCTCCGGAATTTGATCTCTTCCAGTTTGAGGAAGTAGGTGATATAATTTTCCGGATCGGGAACGGTGCTAAGAATCAGGATGCCTCCGGCTTGTGCCATAGCCTCCACCTGAAGAACGCCGGGCATCACCGGCTCATTGGGGAAATGCCCCATGAAGAAGGCTTCGTTCATGGTGACGTTTTTTAGTCCCAACACATGCGTCTCACTCACCTCATAGATTTTATCTACCAGGAGGAACGGAGGACGGTGAGGAAGCATTCGTTTGATATCATTGATATCGTATTGTGGAGGTTGAGACAGGTCGATTTGGGGAATGCGAGCGCTCTTCTCATCGGCTTTCATCTGCTTCCGGAGGATGCGTGCAAATTCAGTGTTGGCCGCGTGTCCGGGACGAGTGGCGATGATGTGTCCCTTGATGGGCTTCCCTATGAGAAATGTATCTCCAATCACATCCAGGAGTTTGTGACGCGCCGGTTCATTATCAAAATAGAGGTCAACATTATTTAAAATCCCCTCTTTTTTTATTTCTACCGTTGGTTTATTGAAAAGATGGGCCAAACGGTTGAGCTCTTGTTGTTCCACCGTTTTATTCACAAAGACAATCGCATTGCTTAAATCCCCTCCCTTGATAAGGTTGTTGTGGAGAAGGTATTCGAGTTCATGAAGGAAGACAAAGGTTCTGCAAGGGGCAATCTCTTTTTCAAAATCCTGAATGTTGTTAAGACTTGCATTTTGTGTTCCTAAAACGTTGGTCTTGAAGTCAATCATTACCGATACCTTGAATCCATCATAGGGTAAAGCAATAATTTCAATTTCTTTTTCTGCATTGTAGTAACGCTGTACCTCTTTGATTTCGTAGTAGGTTCTCGGGGCATCAAGTTCTTTCTTTCCGGCACTCTTAAGGGCTTCGATAAAGTATTTAGCACTCCCATCCATAATCGGGGTCTCTTCTGCATCAATCTCAATGAGAAGATTGTCGATGTTAAGTCCTCGGATTGCCGCTAAGGTGTGCTCTATGGTCATAAGTGTAACCCCATTGTTGCTGATGGTAGTGCCCCTGGAGGTATCAATTACGTGGTCAATATCCGCTTTGATCGTAGGTTTTTCAGCGAGATCTGTGCGACAAAAGACGATGCCATGGTTTTCCTGTGCGGGTAGGAATCTCATCGTTACCAACTTTCCTGTATGCAATCCTACTCCGGATAGTGTAACCGCTTTGCTTATGGTATGTTGTTTTTCTGTCATCTTGAAGAATTAGCTATTAAGTTTTTTTTCTAAGGCCTCCAGACGTTTGACAATCTGGGGGAATCGTTTGAATAGGACGTATGATCTTTTAAAGTCAGCTGCATGGAAGGCCACATGCCCCATGATGATGGCATTGTCTTTTATATCGTTTCCAATCCCTGCACTTCCGGCAATACGTACATTGTTCCCGATGGTGAGGTGACCTGCAATTCCCACTTGCCCCCCAATCATGCATCCGGAACCAACCTTTGAGGATCCGGAAACTCCGGTTTGGCTTGCAATGACCGTGTTCTCTCCAATCTCTACGTTGTGGGCAATCTGGATAAGGTTATCGAGCTTTACGCCTTTTCGGATGATGGTAGAGCCTAGTGTGGCCCTGTCAACGGTGGTGTTCGCACCAATTTCTACGTGATCCTCAATAAGTACGTTGCCTATTTGTTCAATTTTCATGAATTGATCTCCCTGTCGTGGCGCAAAACCGAATCCATCGGCACCAATTACCACACCACTGTGCAGGGTGACGTTGTTGCCTATCTCACAGCTGTGATAGATGTTAACTCCGGAATAGAATGTGCATTCGTCGCCAATGGTAACATGATCTCCTATGTAGCTGTTGGGGAAGATACGACAGTTATCGCCAATGGTAACATGATCTCCTATGATGACATGGTCTCCAATGAAAGCTTTATCGCCAATGGTAACATTTTCCCCCTTGATAACCGTTTTGGCAATCCCCTCTCTTTTCTTCATGCTTTTGGTGTAATCCTCTAAAAGGGTAGCGAAAGCCAGGTAAGGATTTTCTACTCTTATTAGCGTTGCATGAATGGGTTTTTCAGGTTGAAAATCTTTGTCTATGAGTATAACAGAGGATTGAGAAGTGTAAAGATATTGTGCGTATTTAGGGTTGGCAAGAAAACTGAGGGTGCCGGGTCTTCCCTCTTCAATCTTTGAAAAAGAGGAGACAACCACCGTGGGATCTCCTTCTATCATTCCATTTACTTTTTTTGCGAGGGTTTCAGCTGTATAGTGCATGCTAAGATAACCTATTAAAGTTTAAAACAGATGCAAAGGTACTCTATTTTACGCTCATTGCGTTTAGGAGAGTTCTAAAAAATTAAAGTTCAAGGTATGTTGTGGCGGAGAAAGCGTCTTTTGTCAACGTGAATGAGTATTTACTTCCCTTGGGGATAGCGTTCATCTATAATATCCAACTTCGTTGTCATGGTTGTTTTCCTCAATTGTGTAAAAGGGTTGCTCATCTCCGTAAGTGTTTCTTTTTTAGTTTTTTTGAAGTGTTGGGTTTGAGTGTTCCGTACAAGTGTTTCTCAAAACGCCAACTTTATGGGCAGACACTGGATATAACCTCGAAACCTGAATCGTTAAAAGACCCCTTCGTAAAATGTTTCCTTTTCCATCGTAATATTTTTTGGGAAGCATAAATAATGTTTTAACATACTTGTATGTAGAAGCTCCACTTTCATCTGCTCCGATAATGAAGTGATCTCTTCGATGGTGCCGTCTTTTTCAAGTATCCGGATTTTTGGACTCCTGGGATTGTAAGCACTGTTAAATACCTCCGATGAAGTAACAAGGTATTTGGTTGCTTCGGCTTCTTCAATATGGAAGGTTTTCTTCACCCTTTCGTTAATCTCTTCGAGTGTGTGATGCTCGAAGGGGGTGGATTTCATGAGGGTGCGAAAGAGCCTCCTATTGACCAGGGAAGTACTCAGGTAGCTTAAGATTTTGTCGTTGTTATGTTGCCATAACTTTATGGAGGCGAAGATATCCACATCGTCCATTTGCATGAAGAGAGCGAGAGTTTGTGGATCATTTTGAAACTCTTCTTTTGTGAAGGAGTGGGTCAGGAAGTGAAGAAGGAGAGGGCTCCCATCCAGTTGGTGTCCCCTTTTGATCAGTTCCCTGGCTCTTCGGATGATGTTTGCCAGCATCGTCTCTGCTGCAAGAACCGTCTTGTGTAGGTAGACTTGCCAATACATCAACCTTCGGGCAACAATAAATTTTTCAATACTATAAATTCCCTTCTCTTCAATGACGAGGTTCCCTTGGGTAACATTTAACATTTTTAAGATGCGTTCCACACTGATGGTGCCTTCAGAGACTCCGGTATAAAAGCTGTCTCTTCGGAGATAGTCAAGTCGATCCAGGTCTAACTGTCCGGATACCAGCTGGTTTAACCATGCCTTCTCATATTGTCCCGTGTAAATGGCAATGGCGCGCTCCAACGCGCCGCCAAAGAGTTTGTTCAAGTGGTTGATACCTGCGAGTGAGATCTCTTCGTGATTGATTTGGGGGAGCAGCACTCCCTCCAGATTGTGGGAGTATGGCCCATGTCCTAAGTCGTGGAGAAGCATGGCGATGCAAAGCCCCGTTAACTCCTCTTCCGGAATGGTATGTCCTTTCATTCGAAGGCTTTGAATGGCTTCAACTGCAAGGTGCATGGTGCCAATGCTGTGATGAAAACGTGTATGTAGTGCCCCCGGATAAATTAAATGGGAAAGTCCCATCTGCTTGATCCTTCTTAGTCGTTGAAACCAGGGGTGTTCAATGAGGTCGAAGAGTATGTGGTTGGGGATGTTGATAAACCCGTATATGGGGTCGTTTAGGATTTTTCTTTTGTTTTGCAAAATGAATTTTAACGTTTCGTTATGAATAAATATGACAGATTGTACAATAATTTTCAATATTACAACATTATAATCTTATTGCCAAAGAGTATGGTTTTGAATGGAGAGGATTTGAAGAGATAGGAAGATTCATCCTGAAAAGTTTTAACTATCAGATTTTGGGCTCGTAAATGAGGGTTTTAGAGATGCAAGGTAACGAGGCGTGTTGTTTTTTGGGAAATATTAAAAAAAGAAAGGATATTCATGGATAGTAATGCCACCATATTGTGGGTTGATGATGAGATTGATTTGTTGAAACCCCATATCATATTTTTGGAAAGTAAAGGGTATCGTTTGAGCACCTGTAACAATGGAGCTGAGGCTATTGAGATGGTACAGAATGAAGCCTTTGACATTGTGTTTCTTGATGAACAGATGCCGGGTTTGTCGGGAATAGAGACCTTGACACAGATAAAGAAACGCTACTCTAACCTCCCTGTGGTGATGATTACCAAGAGTGAGGAGGAGCGAATCATGGAAGATGCGATTGGTTCAAATATAGCGGATTACCTGATTAAGCCGGTAAATCCTAAGCAGATACTTCTCTGCCTAAAAAAGAATCTAGAGAATAAAAAATTGGTGAGTGAAAAGAGTACGTTTGATTACCAACAGGAGTTTAGGCAGATTAGTATGGAGTTGAATGGGGCACTTGATTTTGAGCGTTGGAGCTCCATTTATCAAAGGCTTTCTCATTGGGATGTGAGGCTTGGGAAGTCTGAGGATAGCGGTATGTTGGATATTCTTGCTGTACAGAAAGATGAGGCTAATCAATCTTTTTGCAAATATATCACAAAGAATTATGTGAATTGGCTTCAGCAGGATACGGAAGACAAACCTGTAATGTCTCATACCTTGCTAAAAGATAAGGTTTTCCCTCTTCTTGGTCAAGAGATGACCACCTTTATGGTGGTGATTGACAATTTACGTTTTGACCAGTGGCAAGCGTTAAAACCGCTGTTGGAGGAGCTCTTTCGGATCAAGGAAGAGGGGCTCTATATGTCCATCCTTCCCACTACAACCATGTATGCTCGAAATGCATTGTTTGCCGGTCTTATGCCCTCTGAGATCAAAAAGAAATACCCCGGTTTTTGGTTGGATGAAGATGCGGAAGGTTCTAAAAATCAGTTTGAAGAGGACTTGCTCTCCGAGAATCTGAAACGTTATGGTAAAAATGTAAAATATGCGTATCAGAAAATAGTGAACCTGTCCGGTGCTAAAAAACTTCAGGATAATATTCACGATTTGATGAATAATGATTTTAATGTGATTGTCTATAATTTTGTGGATATGTTGTCCCATGCAAGGACGGAGATGGAAATTATCCGGGAGCTTGCTTCTGATGAGCCGGCTTACCGTTCCCTTACCCTGTCATGGTTTGAGCACTCGCCCCTGTATGAGATCATTCGCTTTGTGGCAGAGAAGGGGGCGCGTTTGATTATTACCACTGATCATGGTTCCATTCGGGTGAAAGAGCCGGTGAAGGTGATCGGTGATAAAAACACCAATACCAATCTGCGCTATAAAGTGGGTAAAAGTCTGAATTATCCCTCCAAAAAGGTGTTTAGTGTGAAGAGACCGGAGGAGATTTATCTTCCGCGAATGAACGTGTCCAGTAGTTATATCTTTAGTTATAATACGGACTTTCTCGCCTATCCCAATAATTACAACTATTATGTGAACTATTATCGAAATACTTTTCAGCATGGTGGAATTAGTCTTGAAGAGATGCTGATTCCTTTTATTGTGATGAATCCGAAATAGTTCTTTGCTATGTTCGTTAACTTATAAAGGTTGCTTTATGGTGTTAAAACTTACAGTTGCTCGTGAGACAGAGCTTTCAATGGTGGCCCGGAAAGTGAAGGCACATTTTTCCGGTGAACGTATTTTTTTGTTGTTTGGAGCTATGGGGGTAGGAAAAACAACCTTCGTGAAAGCAATGGCTGAGGCTATGGGTGTCAAGGATATCGTGAGCAGTCCTACCTTTTCTTTGGTAAACCAATACGATGCTCCGGGGGAGGGGGCCATCTTTCATTTCGATCTCTACCGAATTAATAAGGTAGAGGAGTTGTTGGACATAGGCTATGAAGAGTACCTCTATAGCGGCAACTACTGTTTTATTGAGTGGCCTGAAAAGATGGAGGGGCTCTTGCCGGAATCTTATGTGAGTGTAGTTATCACCGAACAGGAGGGAGGGGAGCGTTGTTTTGAGGTACAACAGATCTCCTCCCTTTCAAACCCATTTTTGGACACTTAATCTCCTTTTCCTGGAGTACCATATCCTCCGTTACATCGGTCTGTTGCCGTTCTCATTTTTATTGAGACATCACTCTACTGTTGCATGAACAAAAGTCTTGTTGTTAAACTCTTTTGAGGATGACTCTCTGAGGGGCGGTAAGGGGTGATACGCTTTTGTCAGGTTGGTTATTTTGAACGCCTTCTGAGGATTTCCTTCTTGATCATGGAGAGCTCTCTTCCCGTTTGTCCCTTTACCGATGTGTTTTCCTTCGCTCGTCTGCTGAGGTAGGGGAGGACCTCGTTGACAGGTCCGTAAGGAACGTATTTGGTTACATTATAGCCTTTGGAGGCCAGCTGGGAGGTGATGTGGTTGCTCATCCCATACAGTTGGGAGAACCATATCCCCGGATGGTTTTTCGGAAGCCCTTTCTCGACGATTAGTCCTGCGAGAAAGGCGTTGCTGAATTCGTTATGGGTGCCATTGAAAACCTCTACCATATCGAGATTCTCTACGCAAAGTTCCAGCGCGCTGTTGTAATCATGATCGGTGGCGGCTTTGTCGGGGTTAATGGGGGAGGGGTATCCCTCCTTAAGGGCTCTCTCCCGTTCTTTTTCCATATAGGCGCCACGCACTAGCTTGATTCCTATTTTTATATGATCTTTTCTTCCTGCAGCGATGGTCTCTTTCAGGTGGTCCAATCGATCGTTGCGGTACATTTGCCAAGTGTTGAAAACGATTGCTGTTTCTTGATTGTACTTCTGCATTAGTTCGTAGACCACATCATCGATGGCTTTTTGATACCAGAAGTCTTCTGCGTCCACCAGAAGCCTGGTCCTGGCTTTTGCCGCAGCTTCTGCCAAGCGATTCATCCGCTCCTTGAAGTGTTGGAAATCTTTTTGCTCATCCTCTGTGAGGGCTCTCCCAAAAGAGACCTTCTTTAGTACGTTGGTATTGGCCAGAGCAGTGGGTTTGAATACGGCAAAGGGAATAGCATCATTATCTTTCGCAAAGTTAATGCTGTTGGTTGTTTCTTTAATAATGGATTCATAATCCACATTTCCGGAGTCAGCTTCCGCGGAGTAGTCCAGGATAGAGCAGATGTTGTCCGCCTTCAAATAGTCGAGTGCGGGGAGGCATTCGTGGAGCGTCTCCCCCCCTACAAATTGTTTATAGAGAGTGGGCTTGACGGCCCATGCAATGGGGAACTTGATGCGAACCATGCTCATGGCTAATGAGTTGGCTACATTTACAAGTTGGGGATGACTCATAAAACGAAAAAGAAATGCACTTTTTCTGAGTTGTCCGTTGGTCTGGTTCCGAAAGGTCAATTCCGTGTTTGTGAAATCCAGTTTTGCTTTCGCAGCAATTTCTTCTCTATTTCTCATTGTTCTATTGGGATTATGGTTACTTGGTATTCAAAAGAGTAGGTGGTGTTGTAGATTTTAATGTTTTCTACTTTCACATTAAAAGTGTTATCTTCCTGCTCATTCAGCTCCAGGTCAGGATGCCATGCAATGGTATAGTCACCGATGATGGGATCACCTACTCCAGAGGTGTAGGTGATATTCTCTTCAATCTCAATGCCCTCTTCATCAGTCATGGTGATGGTAGCATTGCGAAAATCGCCATTTTCGGAAGAGAGGGTCCAGTAGTCGTAGTATACAGGGGAGGGAATATATCCCGGAGGAGGATATGCGATGAACGTTGGTGTGTTCTCGGGCACCGGATTATTGATGTTTCCTCCAACCCATATCGCATTGGCTTGCGTAGTGGATCCGTGTCCCATTACTTTTGCCCGGGAGTAGAGGAGCCATCTTCGATGTCCCATCGCCGCATTGTCCGATTGATGGTCTTGCATATAATAGTCAATGGATTGTGAGGTGTGGGGGAGGTAGTTGGGAGAACCATAGCTGATATTGGAGTTCATGCACGCTTCGTGGCCGTCAACGTTCCAACAGCGCCAGCTGGTCGGAGGGTTGTGCGAGAGTCTTTCGTTGGCATGAATCATCAGTGCCGCATATTGGCATTTTCTGTTGAGCTCCTCATTGAAGATGATATCGGCCGGCAATCCACACATGGCCCGGTAAAAATTGATCCGTCCCAATACCTTATCGTGAATATATTGGGGTAACGTGCCGGGGTTGCACTCCTCCAGGGAACCGTTCCAGTGAGGATCCTTGACCTCCGTTCCCAGGTAGAAGATCTCGTATGCTTGAAGTGCATCTTCACGGGTGGATACAGGGTCTGCGGTTATTTGTATATTTGTCGCTGGTTTTTCGATGGGATCACAACAAGAGATGATGAGCATTGGGAGAAGAAGGAGAAAAAGTTTTTTTGCCTTTGAGGTATAGCTCATTATGTGATTCGATTAGTTGAAAGCAACAAAGATAATAATAAATTGGACAAAAAAGTAATGGGAAATAGCGTTTTGCCCGAAGAAATTGTGATAACGGATTCTTCCTCATTAATGGAGGGTGTGGCGCTCGATCGTTATGGGAAGATCTTTCTTCTTGTGGATGAGAATACGGAACGATATTGCCTTCCTCTGTTGGAAGAGGTACTGGGTGCATCGGTAGCGTTTGTTCGTATTGTCGTTCCCGTTGGAGAGAGGCATAAAACGCTTTCTGCCTGTGAAGAGGTGTGGCGTGTGATGATGGATCATGGCGCTGACAGAGATGCGTGTCTTTGGGTCCTTGGAGGAGGGGTGGTTTGTGACATGGGAGCCCTGGCTGCATCTCTCTTTAAACGAGGGATTGATTATTTCCTTTTTCCCACCTCTCTTCTCGCTCAGATTGACGCTTCTGTGGGAGGTAAAACAGCAGTGAATTTCCAGGGATATAAAAATCAGATAGGGTGTTTTAGTACTCCTAAAGGGGTCGTTATTAATCCTGATTTTCTTCAAACCCTGCCCCAACGACATATAAATGCAGGCTATTTCGAGATGTTGAAGCATGGGATTTTGGCGGATAAGACCCATTTTGAGGCGTTGTGTGCATTGCCGGAGGTGACATCCTATGCCATAACCCCCTATATTGAACCTTCGCTGCAGGTGAAGATTGCCTTCGTTCAGGAGGATCCTTTTGAGCAGGGAGGGCGCAAGGCGTTGAATTTTGGTCATACTATCGGGCATGCCTTGGAGTCGTTTTCGTTTTCTTTGGGGAGAGATGGTGCGCTTCTGCATGGAGAGGCGGTGGCTTTAGGAATGATCGCCGAGTTGGTGGTTGCTGAGCGTTTGTTTGCATGGGGTGCAGCAGTGAGGGAGCGATTGGAAGAGAAGGTTGGGGCTATGTTGCGTTGGCGCTTTTCTCGTGAAGATTTTTCAACGATTCTCCATTATATGGTTCATGATAAGAAAAATCATTCCGGTCATATCTGTATGGCGCTTCCTCAAGAGGAAACTATTGCGTTGAATGTAAAGGTTTCAGAAGCCTTGGTGATGGAGGCTTTAGATTATGTGAGAAATTGGCTTAATAAGTGGTAATATATATGAGTACAACCGTAAAAATAGTACCCCCTCATTTTTCCATAAAGGGGGAAGTGAGTTTGCCCGTGAGTAAGAGTATTTCAAACCGTATCTTGATGTTGAAAGCCTATTCGGGAGATTTGTCCCATGAGGTTACTGAGAAGGATGTGGGGGATACTCTGTTGTTGAAGAAGTTGCTATTGGAGATTGCTCAGGCTCCCCGGGAGGAGCGTGTGGTGCTGAATTGTTTGAATGCCGGTACGGTATTGCGGTTTCTCCTGGCCTTTGTGGCTCAAAGGGAGGGGGAGTGGATCCTTACCGGGTCTGAACGCATGTGTGAGCGACCCATTGAACCGTTAGTGAAGGCCTTGAGGGTGCTGGGTGCGGAGATCTTCTATGAGGGAAGAGAGGGCTTTCCTCCCCTAAGGGTTGTTGGTAAACCGCTTAGTTCTCAGGTAGTAGAAGTGGATACCTCCATTAGCTCTCAGTTTGTCTCTTCCCTATTGCTCTTATCTACCGTGATTCCCGGAGGCTTATCCTTGAAACTTACCGGAGAGAAGGTGTCGACCTCGTATATGCGGATGACGATGAAATTATTGCAAAAAGCCTCTATGCGTGTGGTTGAGGATGATGGCGTAATTCGTGTTTCTCCGGGAAAGCTCCGGACAGAGGCTCTGACACCCGAGGCAGATTGGTCTTCTGCTGCTTTTTGGTTTGCTTTGGTAGCGTTGTCTCAAAGGGGTAAAATTCTTATTAAAGGCGTGGGTGAGCCGGAGGATTCTTTGCAGGGTGATGCCGTTGTAGCCGATATTTTCCGGAGCATTGGGGTTGCCTTTCACGTTACACCGGAGGGGGTCCTGATTCAGAAACCCTACCAGGTCCCGGCACTCTCAAGGGTTAGGCTTAACATGAAGTCTACGCCCGATTTGACGCTGCCTGTGGTTACTGCGCTTTCCGGATTGGGTTATGGGGCGTTGATTTCAGGAATTCATCACTTACAATTTAAAGAGTCAGACCGTATCAAAGCGTTGGTTACCGAACTTCGGGCATTGAATGTGGCCATTGACTATGTGGATCGAATGTTGGTGGTACACCCCTCATCGGTAAGAGCTTTTCGTCCGGTGAATACCTATGACGATCACCGTATGGCCATGGCTTTTGCCCCTCTTTCGTTGGTCTTGGGAACCTTAGATGTGCGAGATCCTCAGGTGGTGGAGAAGTCCTATCCCCATTTTTGGGAGATGTTGAAAGGGTTGGGCTTTGGGCTTAGAATGTCTTAATATGGTTGTTGGGTAGGAATAATTCAAATGTTAATGGCGAGGAAGAGGGGGTAAGGTGTTTTTTTTGCCTTTTTAAAAGAGGTAGGGTAAAAAAGAGAAAAGAGATCTCTTTTGGGGAATTTTTATAATTTTGTGCGCAATGAGCGGCATAGCAGTAGATATTTTCGTCCCTTTTTTGATTGATCACTTCTTCCCTCAAACGGGGATGAATATGGTGAAGGTTCTGGCGTCTTCGGGGGTCTCCATATCCCGGCATTCAAGTCAGAATACGTGTGGTCGTGAGGCTTTTGTGAATGGCTTTTGGGAAGATGCCAAAGTTATTGGAGAGCGGTTTATGCAATCTTTTTCCGAGGAGGGGCTCATTGTATCGCCTTCTGCTTCTTCAGTGGCTTTTGTGCGAAGTTATTATGAACATCACTTCTATAATACCGGACTCCATCTTATTTACAAGGAGTTTAAAAAACGTTTTATGGAGGTCTCGGAGTTTTTGCTCTCAAAAGGGTTGTGGGCTAAGCTGAATCCCCGGCTAGAGGAGCGAGCAGTGTTTCATAAGGATTGTTTTGGGGGGATACCTGATGGTCTGGGAGGAGATCCTGAGCAGCTGTTAGAACGTGTTCAAGGACTTGAACTTATTTCCATGGATGCCATGAATGAAGGGTGTGGCTATCAGGGATTAGGGCCGGGACAACTTCCTCGTGTTACGGAAGAGATTCTTAAGGGATGGTGTCATAGCGCTATGGATGCCGGAGCTACGGTCGTGATTGTGGTGGATGATCTTTGTCTATTTAATCTTACTAGCTATATCCGTAAGCAAAAGTTGCCCCTGAAGGTGATGCATATGGTTGATGTATTAGTTTCCGGAAGTTGATCGTTTTTTTATTTGAAGCATGTAATGAACATTCGATTATTAATAACTTCGTAATGTGGGTCAGAATTTACAAGAGTAGATGTTGTATCTTTGTATGATGAATCATGTTTAATGGAGGCTGAACAGCGCTTGTTTTTATGATAAGAAAGATTGGCATTATTGTAGTCCTCTTTTGGGGCGTTTCCATTTTTTCTCCTCTCTTGGGGCAGATTAATGCGGGGCAGGATCAGGAGATATGTCTGGGGGAAAGAGTGTGGTTGAAAGCAACTGCAGATGGTTCGTTTGCCCAACGTATCTTTTTGAGTGATGATACGGTGGCAGGTCCCTATCCCATTGGTTTTCCCTTTGAGTTTTATGGGGTATCCTATGATGAATTCTACATTAGTGATAATGGTTGGATCTCTTTTATGCCCCCCTATCCTGATGATGACAGTTGGAACGGAGGGGAGAGTCCGAAGCCGTTACCCTCTTCGGAAGAGGTGATTCCGAAGAATTGTGTGATGGGGGTTTGGCAAGACTGGTCGCCAGCGTATAGCGGTAGTGTGGGGTATGAAACCAAAGGGACGGCTCCCAATCGGATGTTGGTGATAAGCTATTGTCAGGTGGCTACTTATAATTGCGAGTCTTTAGAAGGAACATTCCAGATTGTATTGCGGGAGTCGGTGAATTTTATTGAGGTACATTTAGCGTTTAAACCCTTCTGCGCAGGATGGTACGATGGCAAAGCGGTGATGGGGGTGCATAATATTGATGGTACAGAGGGGGTGGTTGTCCCCAATAGAAATGCAACCCAGTGGGTTGCTGCAGATGAGTCGTGGCGCTTTACCCCCTCTGGGGGCAGTTACAATGTGACGAAGTTGAGCAATTACTCTCCCGTGGTGAGTGGCGTCTTGGGCCCCATCTCCTGGTATGCTAATAGCATTAACAATACCAACTATCTCGGTACCTCCGATTCATTAAAGGTGTGGCCTTCATCCACAACGACCTACATTGCCGAGGCGAGTGTGTGTGGGGGATT
>PDWJ01004240.1_pt1 | contig 12797 bp, 9 predicted proteins | sample 1430881 | NCBI WGS metagenome assembly PDWJ01 (sample SAMN01162460, study PRJNA174530) | Oral metagenome, whole genome shotgun sequencing project. | biome: Marine environment; feature: Marine mammal; material: Swab sample of the gingival sulcus; isolation source: swab sample of gingival sulcus... | reverse complement strand
ATAAATCCATGATAAAAGTGGGTTTATTTTGTTGATATTTCTGGGTATTTTCTAATTGAGAGGCATTATTAATTAATTCTTTAGGGACGACTAGCTATTTCCCACAAAGCGCATCGCGCACCCTATCAGCCGACAAAAACTCCTGCTCCAATCGACCGTTGCTTTGCGATTGTAAATACTCGTATAAATCCCGTTCCGCTGGCGTCAGTTGCGCCCACACATCAGCGATATAGTGTGTGGCTGAGGTCGGCTCCGGCACGGCTTTGTCTTGATGCGTGTCAAAACACGCTCGGTCCATCAGCACGGCTTCAATAATGGAGCGGTATGAGCGCGCTCGCGCCAACATTGCCAGCCCCCACGTATCCATATCGCCCCAGTAGCGAATGCGCCGATGCGCCGTCCAGTCAGCTTGTAACCACGACAAATTCAGCCCTGCGCCTAAAATGACTAGCGTATTGGCTAGCGGTGGCAGTGCATGGGAAACTTGGATATTTTCCACGAGCAACAAATCGGCATCGGGTAAACCGCGCGTGTGCAACTCACTGACGCGGACTTTTTGTTGCGTGAAGGGAAGTAAACCGCCGTCAGCATCAACGACAAGCACCCAATGCGCGTCTTTACTGGCACCAAGAAAGGTTTCCAGCCCCTGTTTTGAGACTTCACCATCGTAGCGCGTATCAAGCAAAGCGATAATCAGTGGACGGTGGCGCTCGAAAAATTTGCTATCCACGCCTGCTAACGCAAGTGTACGAAGTGGCGCACCACCGGCAATATTGGGGCTGAGTTGCTCGGCAAGTTGGCACGCACAAATCACCTCGTCACTATCGCGTTCACAGACCAAGCGTTTTTGCTGAATTAATGTGCGGTGAAATGGCTGAGAAACCGCCTGCGTAATACGGCAATAATGACGATATTCTTCGCGCACGGTTTTATTATCGCAGGCATCAATCCATTCTTCCACTGAGCACAACAGCCAACGGCGAGGCACTAAAAGCGGCTCGGCGAGAGCTTGGTATTTTTTATATTCCCACACGACCTCACCGATAGTTATCCCTTTCCACGCTTGCAAATGCTTTTTCACGGCGGCAGAATGGTTTTTTACGTTATCAGCCGTGGGGGCAGGAATGGGCAACGCAATCAGAAAAGCATCGTCATCGGCAAACCAACGCGCCTCGCGCGTAGCACGATGATGCCATTGCTTGCTGAGTTTTTCGCTGAAGTGTTGGGGGGATTTTAGGTTCATTGTGTTATCCTAAATCTATTTCTTTTCAGTAGATTGAATTGGTCAACAGGCTGTTGACCAATTATGTGGAATTTAAGAACGATATAGTCATGCAAAAAATTTCTTGATTCATGGTTTTATCCTCATTATAGGGTGATTTTCTCAATTTTTCAGCGTTTCCTCAATATCTTCAATACTTGGCAAATTGCTGGTTATTTCGGTTTGTAAAACCTCTGATAACTGATACTCAGACACGCCGATTGGGTGGGTGGAGCTTTCCAACGTATATTGAGCCACCACATCGTCTTTATTTTTGCAAATCAATAAGCCGATAGTTTGCCCGTCCGTTTCGTGTTTCATTTGGTGGTTAATCGCCGAGACATATAAGCCCAACTTACTGACATATTCCGCTTTAAATTTCCCCGTTTTGAGTTCCACCACCACAAAACAACGCAGTTTTAAATGATAAAACAGCAAATCGGCAAAAAATTCTTCTTCGCCAATTTCTAGGCGCACCTGTCTGCCGACATAGGCAAAGCCATTGCCCAGCGCCAATAAAAATTGGGTAATATTTTCAACCAGTGCGTCTTCCAGTTCCTTTTCTTTGTAATTTTCCGTCAAGGTTAAAAAATCAAAATGGTACGGGTCTTTGGTGATTTCTTGTGCCAAATCGCTCTGTATTTTCGGCAATTGCGTAGCGAAATTGGTAATGGCTTTGCCTTGCGTTTGGTACAAATTGGCATCAATCATATTCATCAACACTGACCGGCTCCAATTATTTTCTAGGGTTTTTTGCATATAGAAAATGGCTTGGTCGATGCTTTGCGATTTTGTAATAATTTCTATTTGGTGTCCCCAAGGAATAGAAAAAATCAAGTTTTCTAATTCGTCAACAGGCTGTTGACGAATTGTATTTTCTTGATTATAAAATAAATATACTCGTTTCATGTATTTAAGATTGGTCACAGAAAACCCCGACATATTGGGAAATGTATCTTTTAAATCTGTGCTTAATTCCTTAAAAAAACCACTGCCCCATTTGCTATCGGCTTGTTGTTCTACGATGTCTTTTCCCAAACTCCAATAGGTTTTTATTAGCTCGGCATTGACGCTGACAAAAGCCTTTATCTGATGACTTTGTATGCGTTGTTTGAGTTCTAAAAACCACGATTGATAGTCTTTGTCTTGTTTGATGAGTTGTCCCATAAGTCGCCTTTGTAAAAGTCATGTTTTTGTGAAAATGAATGCCGTATTGAGTATAGCATAGTAGGGTGGGTTACCTACTCAATCCCATTCGTCAGATGTTCTAACTCTTCAATGGTCGGCAAATCGGATTTTAAATTATCGGGCAAAATTTCCGTTAAATTAAATTCGCTTACGCCTATCGGCTTGGTCATTCCTCGTAGGGCAAATTCAGTTTCGATTTTCTTTTTATCTCGACATAATAAAATACCAATCGTTGGGTTATCGTCATCAGCCTTTATCAAACTATCCACCGCCGATAAATAAAAATTTAATTTTCCTGCATATTCAGGCTTAAATTTAGTGTTTTTCAACTCAATCACCACGTAGCATTTTAAGCGCGTGTGATAAAACAACAAGTCCATGTAGTAGTCGCTTTCGTCCACCTCGACATGATATTGCCTACCGACAAAAGCAAAGCCTTTACCCAATTCCAACAGAAACTTTGAAATGTGCTCTATCAGTTGCAGTTCAATATCTCGCTCGTTATACGGCTGAGTCATCGTCAGAAAATCAAAGGTGTAAGGGTCTTTAATCGTTTGCTCTGCTAAATCAGATTGTGGTTTTGGCAGGGTCATTTGAAAATTGCTAATGGCTTTGCCTTGCCTGTGATATAAATCCGATTTGATTTGCAAGGCTAACACGTCTCTGCTCCAACCGTTTTCTATGCTTTGTTGAATGTAGAATTGGGCTTGTTCAGTGTTTTTGATTTTGTTGATAATGTGATATGTCCCCACGGCAGGGCACGCATTTTTTCATATAAGTCTCTATTTATCAGTGAATTTAATTCGTCCCCAACTTGGGGACGAATTCGCACATATTGATAAAATAGCTTACAGTATTTTAGGTTAGTGACCGAAAACCCTTTTATTTGCGGAAATTCTTGTCGCAAGTCATCAGATAATCGCTGTAAAAATTTACTGCCCCAAACGGCATCTTTGTCGCTTATCATTTTTCCTAATGAGAAATAAAACTCAATCAAAGAGGCATTCGCCACCAAAGCCGTTTTGATTTGCGCCTTGCGAACGCTGTCTTTTATCTCTTTGAGCCAATTGATATATTCAATGTCGTATGTATTTATGTCCGTCATACTGATTTCCGTTTCATTCGTTGGGTTTGAGTGGACTATAGTGTTCAATTCTTCTAATTCGTCACCAAGTTGGTGACGAATTATCTGTGTCATGTTTTTATGAAAATGAATGCCGTATTGATTGTAGCATAGCATAGTAGGGTGGGTTAGCGAGGCACGAGCGTAACCCACCGCTTGCAGTGATTTGAAATTCAAGGAAAAGTTTAATTATCTGCGAACGGTGGATATCGCTTGCGCTCCATACACCCTACGAGAGTTGGGCAGGTATTGAAAAAAGCGCATACAATCCCTAAATAACATATTGGAACTACCAAAGGTGTAAATTGTATGAAGTCTTTTTTAAAATTTAAACAATCTTTTTATATTATTGCAGAATCGACTGCAACAACATTGTTACTACTCACATTAGCGTTGGTTATTTCATCAAAACCTCAAAATTTTAGTTTGATCTTATTGAGTTTTTTTATCCTAATTACAGCTGGCTTCTACTTCCTTATGAAGTTTATAGATGCTTTAAAATTACTAAAAGGAGTTGATCAGATAGTAAAGGTACTCTACATTACTATTTTATCAGTGTTTGGAATTGCCTCTTTTTTAGGATGTTTTCTAATCGCTCTTGCAACATTCAAAGATTTTTTAGAAAAGTTAGTTAGTATCATCTCCTAAACTTACATCCCCTTATTTTTAAACCTAAATACCTTATTTTAATTACATTATTCAATTCTGAAGCGCGTAGGGTGGGTTAGCGAGGCACGAGCGTAACCCACCGTTTACAATGATTTAAAGTTTAACGGAAATTTAGTTATCTGCGAACGGTGGATATCGCTTGCGCTCCTTCCACCCTACGGGCTGTGGGCTTATTCTATCATCATCTTTTCCCATTTATACAAACAGTAACCGCATTTCCCGTCGTTATCTTGGTCGTCTGTTGTTAATGGCTCATTACAAATTATACACGAAGTATAATCCAATTCATTTTCACATAAGATACATATACCTTCTTCATAAATAAAGGTGTACTGACCACATACATGGCAGTGGTCGTATACAGCATCACCACCGTCCTTTGAATTCATATATTCTTCATTTTGAAGAGAGTCTTGTATACATTCCTCAGCAACTTCTTCAAAACAAAAAGTGTGATTACAAGATCTGCAGTTCAAAGTTATTCCTGGATAAATATCATCTTGATGGGGGGCCTGTATGAGAGAAGAATGACAACGTTCGCAGCGAAGATATTTTAGTGAATTCTCAACGGATAAATATTTCCAGTCAATAGCTTCAATTGTTTTTTTGCAGGCATCTTCCTCTGCAGAATAAACATCACTCACCTCTAGTAGTATCGACCATGTTTCTTTACCTAGAGTTTCTTGTGGGTCTAACTTTAATTGTTCCGTCAAAAAGTCGCGAATTAAAAGAAATGACTTGGCAATGATTTCTCTAACTGCATCAAGGGATTTAGACGTGTAGTAATGCTCAAGTTCATTTCTTAATCTATTTATTTCGTCTAATCTACCCCAATCAACTACGACACCAAGGCTTTTAAACCTTTCCTTTATAGACTGAACATCAACTGTTTTGTGACCTCTCCCTTCAAATATAATTTGACCACGATCATCTAGTACAGGTCTTATGTTCTGCTTAATCAGTAGCTCTTTATTGTCATCAGGAGACAATAAACATAGCTTTTCTTTGTAAAGTAATAATATCCCAGCGGCAATATTTCGAACCGCTGAAAAACTACGTCGTTCATCATTAATCTGATAATCCTCAATACCAACTTGAATTGAGTTAATGGCGTTTTGAATAATACTCATTATTTTTCTAAGTGTTAATAACAATTAAAAGCTGGGTGTCGCTCGTTATCTCACTCAACCACAGCCTACCAATCATATGCGCCCAACAACATGGGGAAGCAAATTCCCCCAAACTACCGCCCCCGAAACCGTTCCGCCGTTTCTTCCAAAGCCTCCCACGTCATGGTGGTCATGGTGGCGCGGTCGGCCTTGCGATAGACCAAAATGGCGGAGCGCGTGTGGTCGCGGAGCAGGCGCATTTCTTTGTTCGGTGTGACGAACAGCGGATGCAAACCAAACTGGCGCAGGGCTTCGATGATGCGGCCGGCAACGGCTTGGGAGCTTTTGGAAAAGGCCTCATCGAGGACAATGGTGCTAAATCGCGGTGGTTCGCCAACGCGCGGAGACAGCGCGTAACTGAGTGATGCTGTTAAAATATAACTGGCAATGATTTCTTTTTCGCCGCCGCTGCCGCCTTGTGAGCCAGTGCGCGTTTCAATCACTTCGTCGTTGTCTCGGGCGATAATTTCAATAGAAAATTGCAGGCGGTAGCGCGCGTCCAACAGGGCTTTTGCGCCTTGGGTGCGCTTTTGCTCCACCGCTTGTTGCAACAACGTGACTACGCGTTTGAGGGCGGCGTAGTGTTTTTCCCCCGTTTCGTCGCTGAGGGCTTCGCTGCGCAATCGGCGTTGGGCGTTGGATAAATCGCGCAAGCTCTGGTGCGACACGCGTTGCGGTTTTAATTGCAAGTAACGATTGGGTTGAAAATCGACGATTTTGAGCGTTTCGTTAAGCGCAGCAATCCGCGTTTCTATCACGTTGATTTCGTTGTCAACGGTGGTCAGCAGCTGCGTTACGCCTTGGTCGGAGGCGGTGTTTAAATAATCCAAAAAGCGTTTTTGTTTGGCGGGCAAGTCCTCTTCAGATAACACTTTGAGGCGGAATAGATAATCGTCAATGTCGCGCAATTCCGTGCCGACTTCAATTAACGCGCCCGTATCGGCTTGTTGGGCTTTTTCCATAGCGCGCACCAATTTGGTTTCCAAGTTGTGGCGTTTGTTTGCCAGACTGGTGAGCTTGGCGCTCAGGCTTTTGTGCTGTTCGTTTTCAAGCGCATCAAGCCGCTCGCGCGCACTGTCATCAATGGCTTTTAGGTGCTTGTCTGCCAGTTGCTGTTGCTCTGGCGAGAGGCCTTTGCGCGCTTTGGCTTCGGCGCTTTGATAGTGCTGTTCGGCGTTGTGATAGTCTTTTTCCGCGAGCTTCAAGGCAACGTGTTGCGTGAGCTCGTTGACGACTTGCTGTTGCGCGTCAAAAGCGGCTTTTGCCTTGGCGGTGTCAGAGTTGGGATTGCGGTAGTCGGCAAGTTGTTGTTGCGATTGCTGCAATGCCTGCTCGGCACTTTTGACATCAATGCTGTCAAAGTCAAAATCGCGCAGTTTTTCTAGCAAATTCAGTTGGGCTTTTAAGGCGTTGAGTTGCTTTTGTGCCTGCTGATAATCGCGGTCGGCGCGCGCAAAGTCGCGCTCGGCATCGCCCAATTCGGCGTTTAATTGTGCCAACCTATCGCGGTTGTCAAAGCCCGTCAGCCAATCGGCACTCAGCTTTTTCTGGTCTTGCTTGTCAAAATATCCCGATTGGTTGGACATCAAGCCTTGCGCGGTCATCGCGTGCGGCGTGCTCGCCAAATCCTCAGCCGAGGCAACGCAGTGGCGGTCAATATTTGCCAACAACTGCTTGAGCGCGCCGATGTGTGAGTGCTGACTTTTGAACTGCAACTTGCGCGTAAAGCCGTCCGTCATAAACTGTGGCGTATCGCGTGGTTCATCAGCCGATAACAGCCGAACGTGCAAGCGGTTATCGCGGTCGTTGACAAATCGCAGCGCCGTTTTCATCAATTCGGGCGCGACTAAAATGCGCAAGCGGTGACTGCCGATAGCGCGCTCAATCGCGCCGCGCCACGTTTGCTCCTCGGGCTTGACCGATACCAACTCGGCAACAAAAGGCAAATCGTCTTCGCCCACCTGCAAATGCTCGGCAAGCGTTTGACGAAACGCGTGAAATTTGTGCGAAATGTTGGAGTGAGGCCGCGATTTCATCAAGTCGATTTCATCGGCAAGCTCGGCAATGGCTTGTTTCAGCGGTTGGCGGGTTGCCCCCAATTCGTATAGCGCGGTGGTGTCGGCATCAATTTGTGCCGATTGCTCGCTGATGTGCGTCTGCGCCCATTGCTGATTGGCTTGTAACGTTGGTGCCGACAGGTCGCTATCTAGCGTCAGGGCTTGAGCGATTTGCTGATAGTCTTTGGCGGTTTTGCGGATTTTTTGCAGGGTTTCGGTTTGCAATTTGATAAATTGTTCTAACTGCTCGATATTGTTGCCACCGACTTGTAAATACTGCGCGCGCAGTTGGTCGGCGTGGGCTTGCGCGGTTTCCAGTTGCGAAGTCGCGACTTTGACTTGCTGTTTATTGTCGTCAACGCGCACCACGCAGGCATCGGCGTAATGGCGCCACAAGCGCACAGCGGTTTGCGCAAACCACGTTGGCAACAGGTCGATAAGGCGTTCCTGAGTGGCGATATCGGCACTGAGTTTTTTGTGCGCCGCGTGATGCTCGGCAATGGGTTGCAAAGTCGCCAGTTGCGCGCGCGCCGTGTCCAACTCGCTGCGAATGTCGGTTAAATCGGCAAATTCTTTGACGACATTGGCGGCGCGCGTGAAGGCGGCATTGTCCTCCAACACCAACTCGCGGAAAATCGCGTCAATACTGTTGAGCTGTTTTAAGCCGGCGGCGCGGTTTAACAGGTTAAAGGCGTTGTCGCCGACCTCGAAAAAGCGGCGCACTTGCCCCAAAAAGGCTTTCTTCGTATCGCTGATTTTGACGTTGTTACCGTCGCTACTTTTGATGTGTTTTTTTAGGGCGCGAACGCCTTGTTCGTGGTGCATTTCTAGCCAATCGTTCAGGCATTCGTCGCTGTTGTGTGCCACCAGCCACACGTCTTTGCGGTCACTGCTGGCGTTACTGGCGTTTTCTAGCCATAAAATCCCTGCGATTTCCAAGCGGCTGTTGCCGTCTTGGCTGACAAAGGTCGCGGAAATGGCGGTGGTGGTTTTGTCGGGGCGAGCGATATGGCGGTTGTCGGCATCGTTGCCTGCGCCCGACACGCCGCGAATGTAGGACATCAAATCGCGGTCGCTTTCGTGTCCGCCCGTTGAGGCGAGGTTGTATTTCGGACGCTCGCACAACAGCGTCATCAACGCGTCCACCACCGTGGTTTTGCCGCTACCCGTTGGGCCGATAATCGCACTGCCGCGCGCGTCTAATTCGGCATGGTGACGGCCGGCAAACGCGCCCCAGTTGTATAAGTCAATCGCCTGTAAAACAAAGCGTTGTGCGGTGATTGTTTCTAGCTTGTTGCGAGATTTTTTTTGAGTCGCCATTTAGTCTTCTCCGTTTTGAACCAATGCTTTATAGTGTGCCAACAGTGCCGTAAGCGTTGCCGGGTTAGCCACGTGTGCGATAATCGGGCGAATAGTGAATTGCTGTTGAGCATTGACTTCGCTGACAATGCCGTGCCCTTTGAGTTTTTCAAGCAGCGTGAGGGTGCGTTTTTCGTCTTTGGCATCGCTGCCCGTATCGCCCAAAAAGAGATTTAAGCTCGTCTGCACTTCGTCCACGCTCATCACCGCAGGCGTGATGCCGACCCCTGCGTTTTGTTCGTGATTGACGTAAAACTGGCGCAAAATCGCAAGCAACAACGATTGCTCCATATTTAAACGCTGACGGCGCACCAACGGATGTGACCATTCGTCTTCGGTCAAGGCTTGTTTGGCGTTGTCAATAATGCTTTCATCATCAATGGCGCTATCGCCCTCGCGCACGCTATCCGCCACCGTCAAAAACGCCAGTCCGCGAATGTCGTCAACCACCAATTTTAAATCCAAAGCCGATAAATACTGATTTATTTCAAGCTGATTGACACTGGCTTGTTGATAGAGTTTGGGCTTACTATCGCTGTAGAGTAAGCCGTATTTCAGCAACTCTTGCAGGCTTTGTTTTTGCGCTTGCATCATCTCGTTTTCGCCGAGTGGCGAGGTGTGCTGTGGCTCGGAAACTGTCGTTATGGGTGTAGCAGCTTTGACAGATTTCTCAGCGGCTTTTGTTGCTTTGTTATTATTGTTATTTTTATTTTCCGAAGAAAACAAATCGGGCTGTTTAGGCATTGGTTAAACCTCGTGCGAAATAGTTTTCAGGCGTTGATAATCCAACTCAACGCTAGGCAGATAAAATCGATAAGCCGCCGATTCGCTATCATCGGCATGCTGCGTTTCTATGCTTTGTTGGACGCTGTCGTCAACGGCGATGCCGGCCTCGCGCGCAAGACTTATCCAGACGCTGAAAATCTCTAATCATGGCGGGCAAAGCTGTCGCTGTCTTTGTCTTGGTAGCGTTCGGCGAGTTCGAGCAAGTTCAGCGGTTTTTCGGCATGCTGCAAGACGGTAAGCGTATCATCGACCAATTGCAAACGGTCGAGGCTGTCAAAGCTGTTCCAAAATTCGCCGTCCATATCATCAAGCGCCATGTCGTTGGTGTGCAAATCAAGGGCGGTTTCCACCGAGTCTGTGGCGATGTCTTTGCAGCGCAAACGCTCGATAATCGGCACGGCGCCAATATCCACGCCAATAGGCGGCAGCGGCGTGTCGGTGCGGCGAGTGCTCGCCTGTTCCCAGTCGATATCAATGGCAACTTCGAGCAATTCATTGAGCAATTGTCCCACGCGGTGGTGCTCCGATGCCAGTCCTGTACGCATAAATTGGCTAACATCGCGTTCGCTGCGCGCCCGGGCTTCGCCGACTTTGCCGGCCTCAACCGTTAGTCCCATAAACAGCCAGCGCAGGTTGCTTTGTTGCTCAAGATTCAAGGCGTGACGCGATGACGGGCAGTGCATAATGTCGCGCAAGTGGCGTTTGCTGTCGTCCAGTTGTACGCTGTGTTGTAATTGTTTGTGAAAGTGCTCGAAGACGCGGCCTTCGGCGGTTTGCAGCAAGGCATCGTGATTGTCGAGCAATTGGTCGATGATTTCACCGCGGTGCGTTTGCGTTTGAATGATTTTGTGGCGCAAGTCGCGGTCGGCATCGCGATAGGTGTCCTCGACGCGGCGGAAGTCGTCTTTGAGGCTCATGGCGAGCGAGTATAAATCTTGAATTTCTTCAACGGCTTCGTCATCGGTGAGTACATCGAAATGCCCGTCATCTAGCTCGGCTAGCTGTTGTTGCAAGCGTTGAATTTCTTTGTTGATATAGTCGCGGCGCGTATCGACATCGGTGCTTAAGCGAATGGAAAGTTGCTCGATTTTTTGTTGCACGGTGGCAAGGCGCGAAGCAGTAGAAGTCATCAAACGCTGTTCCGACAGCCCGTCGATAAATTGCAAGACGCGTTGCAGGGCATCGGTGGCAAAAATCTCGCCTTGACGCTCGATAATTAAGCCTTTTTTAATCCACGTGCGCAACTCACGGCGCGCTTGTAGTGGGAAATTATCCGCTTGCACGCCAAAACTGTCGTCATTGGCAAAGTCGGCAAAGGTGTCGCTTAAATACGCCTCGGCATCTTCGAGCAGCACCTGTTTGCTCGCACGTTCAAACAATGGCTGTAAACACGAAAGTATCAACGGTGCACGCCGTGAAGCCAACAACTGCCACGCCGCGTGTTGATGACGCAAGACATTTAAAGATTTGGCGGTGCGTGGTTGGAACATGAGGAGTTGTGATAATGGGTGAGAAAAGACGATATTATAACGAGTACGGGGTGATTTGGGAAATGAAGCTAATAATATCAATATTCTTTAAATAATTAACTTATTACTATTAGAGAATAACTTTTGTGGATAACTAGATATTATCTGATAAAACAAAATAATAATCTCAAAAGTTATTCTCTTAAATCTGTGGATAACGTGAAGAAAACCAGCTTATTTTATTTATAAACAAGTTATCAACAGGCTTTACCTGCTTTTTGCGCAATGTTTTCCCCTAGGTTATTCAGTAGTTTTATACCTATTTGTATTTAATTAAAAAAATCTATTTAATGACTGTTTTAGTAACTGCCATTGCAAAGTAAGTGAAAACTTCGGTAGCACACCCAATTCTTTGATAAATGCAGGGATATGCGTTAGCGGATTACCCGTTAGAACTAACGTTTCCAACGCGCTCAATTGCTTCATGCTCTCAGGGAACGTCGTTAGGCAATTGTTGCTTACATCTAACCAAGAAAGCTTGTTGAGCGCCCCAATACTATCAGGCAGACGCGACAATTGATTATTTCCTAAGTATAAATCTGTTAGCTTTTCTAACTGCCCGATATCTTCTGGTAACTCTCTTAATTGATTGCCTTGCAAGTGGACTTTGCTTAGCGATTGTAATGTACAGAACGCCTCAGGTAATGCTTTTAATTGATTGTTTTCGGTATAAATCCACGTTAACGCTTGCCAAGCGTTAATACTCTCAGGCAACGCTGTCAGTTGATTGTCATTAAGATATAGCCACGTCAGTGCGGACAAGTCGCCGATGCTAGGCGGCAATTCGCCCAATTGGTTATGCGTTACATTGAGGGTTGTCAGTTGGTTTAAGTCGCCCATGCTGTCGGGCAGTATTTGCAATTGGTTGTCTCCCAAACTCAGCTCAATCAAAGTGGATAGCTGACCGAAACTATTAGGCAATTGTGTCAAGCGGTTATTTTGCGCGTCGAGCTTTTGTAAACCACTCAAACTGGCCACGCTATCGGGTAATGTGTTGAGCTGATTATGCGCAAGTGATACGTCATGCAACGCGCTCAGCGCGCCAAAACTGTCGGGTAGCTGTGTTAATTGATTATGGCTTAAATCGAGGTGCGTTAATTGCGCCAGTTGGCCGATAGAATCAGGCAGAGAAGTCAAGCGATTACTCTGTAAATCCAATGTGTGCAATTGGGTGAGCAAACCGATGCTCTCAGGCAAACACGTTAGCGCATTGTTCTTCAGATACAGCGTATCTAAGCGCTGTAATTGCCCGAACGTGTCAACTAATGTTGTCAGCGCGTTATTCTCTAAATCAAGCCGTTGTAAATCGTGTAAAGCGCCGATGCTTTCGGGGAGCTCACTGAAATGGTTGTCCTGCAAGTGCAAAATCTGCAAAGCACTGAGTTCACCAATCCAAGTCGGTAACTGTTCGAGTGAAGGGTTGGCGCTCATATTAAGCTTTTTAAGCTGTTTAAGCTCAGTCAGCGCGGTAGGTAAAGCCGTAAGCGTATTATTGCCGAGCAGGAGCTCCTCAAGCCCTGTCAGCTGAGCTAGTGAGACAGGTAACTCGCTCAAGCGATTGCCGCGTAAATCCAGTTTTCTCAGCTTTTTTAACGCGGTGATGGATTCGGGCAACTCAGACAATTGACACCAGGCGAGATTGAGTTCTGTGAGTTC
>PDWJ01004238.1_pt1 | contig 12797 bp, 9 predicted proteins | sample 1430881 | NCBI WGS metagenome assembly PDWJ01 (sample SAMN01162460, study PRJNA174530) | Oral metagenome, whole genome shotgun sequencing project. | biome: Marine environment; feature: Marine mammal; material: Swab sample of the gingival sulcus; isolation source: swab sample of gingival sulcus... | reverse complement strand
GACGGAGACAAAGGCTATTTAAGTCGGGGTTGGCAAGTCGATTTATTCGCGCAATCAGCCATTCGTTTACATACGCCGGTACGTGTTAATCAGTTGGGAGAAAAACCTTTCTGGCTGTTTTTCGCCAAGCAAGAAAGTACATCGAAACGTTGTTTTTCAATGATGCGATCAATTTATGATACGCCGAAATTATGCAAAATCGTTTGCTGGATTTGCCGCTCGCATTATCGCTAAAATGATTGCTTTGACCTTAATTCAATGGAAAAACAACTGCTCAGAATAAAATATCAACCACTTAAAAAGGGCTATCTCCTAAATGTACAACGGGTTACAATTATTGAAGATTAAGAGCAAATGAACCAAAGCATACTAAATGGATTTTTAATTTTCAGCATAGTACAAGGTTCTATCTTTTTAGGCTTGTTATCGACAAAAAGAAATAGAATGTTAGCTGATTTTGTCATGTCACTATGGTTGCTTTTATTCGCTATTCATAACTTATTGGTACTGATAAATCTTAATACCGCGTCTTTTTTTATTTTTCGCTTATTACCCGTAAATTTAACGTTTTTATATGGCCCTTTGCTTCTTTTATATGCGAAGATGCTTTATAAAACCAGTAAGATAACCCAAAGCACGGCATTTTTACATATTATTCCTTTTTTCATCTTTTTTATACTCTCATTCATATTTGTTGACAATAATTTCTTTCAAAAGATGCTCTCAATATCGGGTGCAGTTTCTGGTTTGATATATTGTTTGTTAACTCTTTCTTATGTCCGAAAGCAAGAAAAAAAGAATTTACACTCTACTACTAAAGACATGAGCCTAAAATGGCTTAATAGGCTGCTTATTGGAGTAATTTCTGTCTGGGTAAGTGTTTTTGTACTTATTGTGACCAAATATATATTTCAAGTATGTATTAATTTACATTGGTTTTTTGTCCTCATTCCATTTTGTATTTCATATATCGGTTATTACGCGTTAAAACAACAAATTCTTTTTCAAGAAACCTCATTAAGCGAAAATAAATTACATTTTCAAACAGAAAAAAACCCTGATGATACAGCAATAAATATAGATTATAACAATTCGCGTTATGAAAAATCGGGATTATCAGAGCAAGATATGAGAAAAGTGTTTAATACACTTGAACATTTTATGAAAACTGATAGGTTGTATTTAATTCCCAGTCTGAGTCTTAGAGATTTAGCCAATAAAACTCAAATACCTGAACATCACATTACCCAAACATTAAATAGTTTTTCAAAGCAAAACTTCTATGATTATGTTAATGCTTATCGTGTAAATGAATTTATTGACAGATTAGGTAAAGGTGATGCCAATAATTTTTCTTTGCTGGATATAGCTTTTGATTGTGGTTTCAATTCCAAATCGACCTTTAATCGAATTTTTAAAAAACTTACAGGACGCTCCCCATCCGAATATAAAAAAGGTTTATCTTAAACAATTGTTATAACAAATTGCTACCTTGTTGGTGCGTCTCAATTATACGGATAAGACGAAATATTTTCCAAACCTAATATTATATTTGTTGTGTAATTTCAAATGCAATTTTAGGGGGTTGTTATGAGAAAAAACAACTTGTTGAAAAAGTTAATTTTTTTAAGAATTCTTTTTTTGAGAGGATGTGATTTAAAATTAGAACCCAATGCTGTTGACGCTAATAAATACTTAAACAGAAAGGTCAATTCATCGGATATTTATGATAATGATAAAGAAAAAATTTTTGTGAGTCCGTTTAATTTCGGACATACCGATTTTGGGCGATTATTATTGGTTAGCATAGATGATCACCCTACCATTAAAACAGTTGAGTTAGTTATTCAAAAGGATAAAAAAGGAGCTTTTGTAGTTGTTTATTACTACAATGGGAAAGTTGAAAGTTACCTCAATTCTCACGTTTCGTTAAACAAAAAGTACTTAAAGCCAAACTCTGATTGGGAAATCGCAGGAATACAGAATTTTGATTTTTCTTTCGAGGATACGAAACAAGGATTATCTTTTGCGCTTAACTTCAAGACGAAGAGGAATGAGCATATCCAAATAAAGATAAAAGAAAATAAGCCAATTCTGCAACACTATTCATTTCTTGCTGCAATAGGTGCCGACCTAAAAGAAGTCAAAAGATTTCCTTTTATTTATTTAAAAAAAGCTGGTTTCATTCCCGTTGAAAACACCGAAGCTGAGTTTAAGATAAATAATAAGTCCATGCAGATTTCAAAGGTTCCAATTGCAGTAGAAGGTAAAAAGTCTTTTAAAATAGTTTATTCCCTAGAGCCTACACCTTTTTTCTGGAATGAAGAACGAAGTGGAACATTTAAAGTAAATGACAAAACCGAGAATGTAGCCTATGAATTTATTAATGACTCCGATTTTAAAGAAATAAAAGCAATAAAATACAAAGCGAATAATCATAAAGCAATCTATCGCTTTTCACCGGCTTTTCCCCTAATATCTGCCATGAAAAACAATACTAAAGTAAAGGGAAAATTTACTATGGGTATAGATAATATTGACGGAATTGTTGCCGGTGAATATTCTCTCCTGAAGAAAAATGGCAAAATATCAATCAGTTTTGAACCAAAAAAATGCTGGCAACCAATGCCAGGTAGCGATTGGGTGTCAACTTATAAATACAATGCGGTTATTAAGCTATTATCTAACAACGATTATAGTATAGAATCCAAATGGGCAAAAAATAGCATTAAAAAAAAACCGTTGTGCATTTAGAAAATTAAAGAAAAAACGGGTTATTAATTTAATATTTAAAGCCATTAGGATGCATAAAATTAATCCAGATAACAATACCATTAACAGATAAACTATTTTCAATACATAAATTCTGGTTAAAATAAAACCAAGAAACTTTTAACTGTATCGAGTCAATCCAGTTAAGTAAGATTAAATTAAATTAATCTTACTTGAAATATCAGCAAAGAACCCAATAAAGGCTACAGGTTTAACAACCCCTGGCTTTTTTGCTGGGTTATTATTTTAAAAGCTTATTTTAGGAGTGAACTATGAATCTGCGTCCATTACATGATCGTGTGATTGTTAAGCGTGAAGAAGAAGAAAAAACCACTGCTGGCGGTATCGTACTTCCTGGTAGTGCTGCTGAGAAACCATCTCAAGGAACCATCGTTGCTGTCGGCGAAGGTAAAATTCATGAAAGTGGTCAACGCACAGAGTTATGTGTCAAGGTTGGCGACAAGGTTTTATTTGGTAAATTTAGTGGCAGTGAAGTAAAAGTTGATGGTGAAGACTACATCATTATGCGTGAAGATGAGATTTTTGCCATTATTGGCTAATCCACTTAACCAAACCATTTTTTAGATTTAAAGTTTATTTTTAGGAGTTAAATATATGTCAGCTAAAGAAGTACGTTTTGGACAGGCTGCACGCAGTGAGATGCTAAAGGGTGTTAATATTCTTGCCAATGCAGTCAAAGTAACTTTAGGCCCAAAAGGACGTAATGTTGTTTTAGATAAAGCGTTCGGCGCACCAACCATTACTAAAGACGGTGTAACTGTGGCCAAAGAAGTTGAGCTTGAAGATAAGTATCAAAATATGGGTGCACAAATGGTTAAAGAAGTAGCGTCACAAACTAATGACGTTGCCGGTGATGGCACCACCACAGCTACCGTTTTAGCACAAGCAATTGTCACCGAAGGATTAAAATCAGTCGCTGCAGGCATGAATCCCATGGACTTAAAGCGCGGTATTGATAAGGCCGTCGTTGAGGCAGTAAAAGCATTACAGGAAATGTCTGTTCCTTGTACTGATCATAAAGCCATTGCCCAAGTTGGTACCATTTCTGCTAACTCTGACCACACTGTTGGCGATAAAATTGCCGAAGCGATGGAAAAAGTCGGTAAAGAAGGCGTCATCACCGTTGAAGAGGGTCAAGGATTAGAAGATCAGCTAGAAGTGGTTGAAGGCATGCAGTTTGACCGTGGCTATTTATCACCTTATTTCATCAACAATGCGCAAAACCAAAATGTCGAATTAGAAAACCCTTACATTTTATTACATGACAAAAAAGTTTCTAATATCCGCGATATGTTGCCAACTTTGGAATCTGTTGCCAAGTCTGGCCAGCCATTATTAATTATTGCTGAAGATGTTGAAGGTGAAGCGTTAGCAACATTGGTCATCAACAGCATGCGCGGAATTGTTAAAGTGGCTGCTGTTAAAGCCCCAGGATTTGGTGACCGTCGCAAAGCCATGCTCGAAGACATTGCCATCTTAACTGGTGGTCAAGTGATTTCTGAAGAGTTAGGCATGAATCTAGAGTCTGTCGAGTTAAGTCAATTAGGAACAGCAAAACGTGTAGTCGTTGGCAAAGACAACACTACTATCATCGGTGGTAACGGTGCAACCGATGATATCAATACCCGCATTGAAACCATTCGTAAACAAATCGAAGACTCTACTTCTGATTATGATCGGGAAAAACTACAAGAGCGTGTGGCTAAATTGGCCGGCGGTGTTGCGGTGATTAAAGTCGGTGCAGCCACTGAAGTTGAGATGAAGGAAAAGAAAGCCCGTGTGGAAGATGCTTTACACGCAACCCGTGCTGCAGTTGAAGAAGGCATTGTTCCTGGTGGTGGAGTGGCATTAATCCGTGCCTTAACCAAGATTGCCGATTTAAAAGGCGATAACTACGACCAGCAAGTCGGTATTGATATTGCTCGTCGAGCCATGGAGTACCCATTACGCACTATCGTCAGCAATGCCGGTGGTGAACCAGCCGTTGTTGTTGATAAGGTGGAAGCGGCCACTGGAAACCTAGGCTTTAATGCTGCTACCGGTGAATACGTAGATATGGTTGAAGTTGGTATTATCGATCCAACTAAAGTGACTCGTAGCGCATTACAAAATGCTGCCTCAGTTGCTGGTTTAATGATTACCACCGAAGCCATGATCGCTGAAATTCCTAAGGAAGAGCCTGCAGCACCAATGCCTGATATGGGTGGCATGGGCGGAATGGGTGGCATGGGCGGTATGATGTAATCACCTCCCTGCTTATTCAGCAACATAAGATTATCCGATACAACGGATAACCGACAAAAGCCGGCAGAATTCTGTCGGCTTTTTATCTGATTTTTCAGTCAAATCAACAAAATAATCTTTGCTATAACAATTCGAACATTATCATTTTATAAAAAACCAATATTTATTGATCGAAATAAATGCTCTGTTGTCTTCACAGTTTGTATGATTGCCGGCATAATAGAAAACGCGTTACACAAGCCGTTACTTATCATCGGTAAGACTAAAAAATCATACGCTAAGACTTTGCCACTCTTAGCATCCATTGACGGAGACAGTAAATGTTATTAGCAAATTGGGTCGTTTTAATCATGCTTTTTATGCCATGGATTTGCGCCGGCATTGGAAAAAAAGCCGGTGGATTTACCGCCAAAGACAATCATAACAGCCGAGTTTTTTTTGCCCGAGCCGAAGGTGTTGCTGCCAGAGCCAATGCTGCACAACAAAATACGTTTGAAATATTACCTGCGTTTGTTTTCGTAATACTACTTGCCCAGTTTTCAGATAAAGCAAGTATAGCAACCATTAATTTTTGGGCGGTTATATTTTTACTAAGTAGAATTTGCTATGTTTGGGCTTATTTAGCCGATAAACCAACCATTCGTTCATTAATCTGGATACTTGGACTGATTCCTATTCTCGCACTGTTTATCGCCGCAATATAATAGACTGACCACTAAAAAGATGAGCTCAGATTTTGCTAAAGTCCTGTGTACCGATCGCTTTGGTCTGCAACTGCTCGCCCGCAAGATTAAGCAGCGCCGCCGACGCGGACAAAAAGTCGAGCGGATGCAAGCAAAATTTCAAGCACTATTTGAGCAATCCCATCGACGCTATCAGGTACGATTGGCAGCATTACCCAAACCCAAACTAACCGCCGATTTACCGGTATTACAATTACAAGTCAATATCCACCAGGCTATCGCTGAAAATCAAGTTGTTATTATCAGCGGTGAAACCGGATCTGGAAAAACCACACAATTGCCACAAATTTGTCTGGCGATGGGATTGGGCGCCCGCGGCCTTATCGGACATACTCAGCCAAGACGAATCGCCGCCCGCAGTGTCGCCAGCCGGATTGCCGAAGAGCTTGAGGTAATACTTGGCCAAGAAGTAGGTTATCAGGTGCGTTTTGATGAAAAGCTCAGCCCCGATACTATCGTTAAATTAATGACCGACGGCATGTTGCTTGCCGAAACTTTGTCCGATAAATATCTCAATCAATACGAAGTTATCATCATCGATGAAGCCCATGAGCGCAGTTTGAATATCGACTTTTTATTAGGTTATTTACATCAGCTGTTAAATAAACGCCCTGATTTAAAATTAATCATTACTTCTGCAACGATAGACGCGGATAAATTTTCCAAACATTTTAATAATGCCCCCCAAATCAACGTTTCCGGCAGAACCTACCCTGTCACTATCCAGTATGCACCACCTGAGGAAGACACCGATATCGGTGAGGCAATAATTCAAGCTGTTGAAACGCTTGATCATAACCATGGCAGAGGTGATATTTTGGTATTTTTGCCAACCGAACGCGATATTCGCGACGTTGCCAATCAGCTTAAGCGAACAGCGCCAGCCAACACCGACGTGCTACCCTTATTTGGCCGTCTGTCACTTGCTGATCAGCAAGCCGTTTTTCATCCTAAAGAGCAGCGTAGAATTGTCTTAGCCACTAATGTGGCAGAAACCTCACTGACCGTACCACGAATCAAATACGTCATTGATACCGGCACTGCCCGCATGAGTCGCTACTCTTTACGCACCAAAACCCAGCGTTTGCCCATCGAAGCCATCTCACAAGCCAGCGCCAATCAGCGAGCCGGACGCTGCGGCCGGATAAGCGCCGGCGTTTGTATTCGTTTATACAGCCAAGAAGATTTTGACCAGCGCCCCGAATTTACCGAACCGGAAATTTTGCGCACCAATTTAGCCGCGGTCATTTTACAGATGCTCACCTTGCGCTTAGGCGAAGTGAGCAATTTCCCTTTTGTCGATCCACCCGATCAGCGCCAGATTAATGATGGTTACCGCCTGTTGTATGAACTTAAAGCCGTCGATGAACGCCGACAACTTACCAAACTCGGGCGTGATATGGCCAAATTGCCAATCGATCCACGCTTTGCCCGGATTGTTTATGAGGCAGCACGAGTCGGTGCCTTAGAAGAAGCCTTAATTATTTTAGCTGCCCTATCCATTCAGGATCCACGTGAGCGCCCGTTTGGCAAAGAACAGCAAGCCGACGAAAAACAAAAGCAGTTTGCTGATAAAACCTCTGATTTTCAGTCATTATTAAATCTGTCAACCGCTTATGCCAGACAACGTGAAGCTCTATCCAATAATCAATTACGTAAATGGTGTTTAGGCCACTTTTTAAATCCGCAGCGGATGCGCGAATGGCGCGAGCTATATCGTCAATTAAGACGAGAATGTGCCCAGCAAAAGCTAAAATGTAATCAGACGCCCGCCACGATAGAAACCGTTCACCGTGCTTTACTCGCCGGATTTTTAGATCAGGTTGGTTTGTGGGATGAACAAAATAAAGATTACAGTGGCCCACGCCATCGCAAGTTTGTTATTTTTCCCGGCTCGGTGCTTGCCAAACAAAAGCCTCAGGCAATAATGGCGGCCAATATTATTGAAATGTCACGCACCTTTGCCCGCACCTGCGCCCCAATAGTATTAGCCGAGCTGGAGCAGCTGGCACAACACATCCTCAAGGCAAACTATAGCGAACCATATTGGTCAAAAAAAACAGGCAATGTGATGGCAAAGCAAACACTTTTGCTCTACGGCCTGCCGATTATTGCCGAGCGTAAAGTCCCATTTGTCCATAAAGATGAGGCATTGACACATGAAATATTCGTACAAGAAGCCTTGCTTACCGGCGAAATAAACACCAAATTAACCGTCATCGCTGACAATATCGCGCTCTTTCACAAATTACAAACCCTTGAAGATAAAACCCGCAGCCGCGGCATTCTGGTCGATGACGAAGCCATGGCAAATTTTTATTTCTCACGCTTGCCCGAGTCCGTTCATTCCGTGGTAAGCCTGGAACAGTGGGCAAAAAAACACCCCGAACAAACACTGCGAATGCAAAAAAGCGATTTACTCATCGACGACACCAGGCTCTCATCTGTCGATTACCCTGAGCAAATCACTGTCCGCGGACATCGCCTGACACTCGAATACGCATTTAATCCAGGCGCTAAAGCCGACGGGGTAACTGTTCTCATGCCGCTAACCGCGCTTAATGCCTTTAATACGCATGATTTTGACCGCTTAGTCCCAGCCATGTTTACCGATAAAGTCGAAGCCATCCTAAGAAGCCTGCCCAAAGTCTGGCGCCGTCAATTAGTCCCTATTCCTGATTTTACCCGGGCCATTATTGAGCACTTAACCGATGACTCAGCCGACATACCCTTAATAACTGCCATTCGTCATGCTATTTTAACCATAAAAGGCTTGAACATCCCGGAATTTGACATTGATTTAGACAAAATAGACGATCATTACCGGATGAATTTCCGTCTAATTGACCATAAACGACGAATCATAGATGAAGGGCGTAATTTACTCGCGCTACAACAACAATATGCTGGGCAAGCAGCCAATCAGTTTCAAAGGCGCAGTCACAGTAAATTAAGCGACGAACAGCCGATTGATAGCTGGCAGTGGGATAAGCTGCCCAAACAAGAACACATGAAAGGCGGATTGGTTGGTTATCCCGCACTCACCACAGACAACAACCAACTTTATCTGCGTTTGCACGATGACCCTGAGCGCGCCGCCAACGCCCATCGCAAAGGCGTCATAGAGCTATTGCGCAGAGAGCTGCATCCGCAGATTAAATATCTGAAAAAAAACCTCCCCGACTTTACCACCATGGGCCTGCATTATCGCAAAATCAGTAATGACACCAATTTATTTGACGATATTATGCTGGCCTTAATTGAGCGCGTCTGCTTGGTAAACGGCATACCGAGAAGCCAAAAAACCTTTAGCGCCGCCGTCACTGTCGGCAAACAACATCTGGTAGCCAGCGCCAATGAACTGGCCAAACAATTGGCGCAAACATTAACCCGCTATAGCGAGATCAATCAGCGCTTGCGCAAATTAAAGCATCAAAGCGCAAAAGCCGATATAAAGCAACAACTCGAACGCTTAATTTATCCTGGTTTTATCCGCCAGACACCCGCCAAACGCATTCCCGATGTCACACGTTATCTCACAGCCATTAGCAAGCGCCTAGACAAACTTGACCTGGAGCCGCTAAAAGACATGCAGCGGCAAAATCTTGTCAACCCTTGGGAAGACAAACTGCAACAATGGCTTAAAGCACTGAATATCTGCAAACCTCACGATAAAACCATGGATATTGAGCGGCAAAAACCATTGATTGATTATTTTTACCTGTTGGAAGAATATCGGATACAGATCTTTGCCCAAGAGATCGGCACCAAAGGCAGTGTCTCGGCAAAAAAACTGCAAGCCTTATTAGCAACATAACACCCGCCCCATCCTCATATCTTATCGAGCCGCCGGTCTGGCCCTGGGGGTTAATATCCGTTGGATCTGTAAATGCCGTACTCATATACATAAAAGGCGACAGGGTTTAAAAACACTGATGCCAATAAGCGCTTACTGGCAGATTAGTTGTGGATATTTATTTTTAATCAAATGCTTATTTTGTGATAAAAGGCGCTTGATGGATTGAAAGCGCTGTTTTCGGATTAAGCGCTTGTTTGGGTTTTATTATGCGTGCATGCCGCTACGTGTTACCTGCCCCAGGTATATATTTGGCGATAGTTCGGTGCTTGTTTTGGCTTGATACGGTGCTATATTTGGATTTGATCATTGGATAAGCACTTGGGATTTATGAATTTTGCGACTCAGTGTCAGCATCAGGGCTACGCTATGTTCAGCCACCGATTAGGGTGAGTAGCTAGGCACGGTCACCACTTACTTGTACGCCCAGCGCTTGCGCCGCTTTGATATCAATATTGTTTACGTCGGCACAGCGCATGGCTATGACTTTGGTTTTATTTGCTTGCAGTTCCTGCAAAATCTCGACGCTGAACTCATCGTTAACAAAGGCGCAAATCACTTTATATCCATGTGCCAAACGTACGGTTTTTTTGCCTAAACGATGTTCAAAATAATCTATTGTTCTGTTAAAATCCAAGTGGTTAAGCGCTTTATTAAAATGCACGATATCATAAGGTTTGACGCTAAAAACAAATTTTCATCTCCATTTCTCCGACTGTGAATGCAACTAGTCTTGACGATACTCGCTGATAAGTTGTTTTAATACCTGAGCAAGCGCTTGTACTTTTGCTTGTGCACGCTCGCTATCTTGCATTTTCACATCGATGTAAAACTTGACTTTAGGCTCTGTTCCGGAAGGTCGAATAATCAGGCGCGACTGGTCGTTAAGATAAAATACCAAAATATTGCTTTGTTTGTCGGTCTGTAGATGATCGACAAACTCTGTTACCTGCGCTTTGCCAAAAGAGGTGGGTGGGTCGTTTCGCAATGCCTGCATGAGGTTGAAGATGTCTTCCGGCTTTTCAAAGCGGATTGCGACTTGTCCGCTGGCATAAGCGCCGAATGTTTGTTCAAACTGGCGCCGGTAATCGTTAAATGTTTGTCCTTTTTGTCGCAACGCCATGATTAAATCCAGAAAAACAATGGCTGCGGAGATTCCGTCCTTGTCGTGAACTTTATCCGAATCAACAAGATAACCAAGTGCTTCTTCATAACCAAAAATCAAATTGGGTATCCGTCCTATCCATTTAAATCCGGTCAATGTTTCTACAAATGTCAGCCCGTAATGTTGGGCTATGGCTTTTAAGGCCTGACTGGATACTAATGAACAGGCCAAAATATTTTTTTGCCGATTATCTTGATATTGCTCGGCAAGATACCAACCCAATAAGGCGCCGATGGTATTGCCATGCAGACTGTGCCAATGCCCGTTTTCATCAGCCACGGCAACGGCAAAGCGATCTGCGTCGGGATCATTGGCGATGATGAATTCCGCATTATTTGCTTTGGCTGTCTTGATAGCGAGATCCAATGCCCCGGGCTCTTCCGGGTTCGGAAAATTAACTGTCGCAAACGTTGGATCAGGATCTCGCTGCGCCTCAACAACTATCGGCGAAGGCAAGCCAGCCTTTGCAAGTGTTTGGGCGAATGTTTCGTAGCCTACTCCATGCATAGCGGTATAAACATAACGTAAATTTTGCTCGATGGGATGGGTGCTTAATGAGGCCGTTTTGGCTATATATTGCTTGACAATGTGCTCATCAAGCACTTGATAGGCGTCGCTGCGAGGCAGTCTATCGACACGTTCGTGTTTGGCGATATGGTCAATTTGAGCGGCAATTTCACTATCAGCAGGCGGAATAATCTGCGCGCCACCATCCTCACCGCCCAAATACACTTTATAGCCATTATCCTGCGGCGGGTTGTGGCTCGCTGTAACCATAATGCCGGCTGCGGCGTCTAAAGCGCGCACGGCAAAGGCCAATACCGGTGTCGGTAAACAACGCGGTAAAATAGATACTTTTACGCCGGCTGCGGCCATAATCTCAGCTGAATCATAAGCAAATATTTTTGAGTTTTTGCGTCCATCATAGCCAATGACAACAGAGGCCGAAATATTTTTGCCAGTTAAATAGCGCGCCAATCCGGCTGCTGTTTGACCAACCAATACACGATTCATACCCATTGAGCCTGCCTGTAGGCGTCCGCGCAATCCGGCGGTGCCAAATTGCAGTCGTCCGGAAAACCGTGATTGTAAAGTTTCTATGGCTACTGGATCTTGTTGCTCTGCTTTATCAATTAACTCGCTTAGCTCTGTAGATGTTTCCGGATCAGGATCCTGACCAAGCCAGTCTTTTGCTTGCAGCAAAGTTTCAGAGAGAGTTTGTCTGTTCATGTTATTCGCCACTTTTTATAATTTACTTTATTATCGCGTATATTAGTAAGCCATACAAACATACAAATCCGCCCATTTCTTTAATCTGCTTAATGAAACACTTTGATAAAGGGATTAGATAAAACGAACACCAATTATAATCTCTATTGCTAGAAAAATTCCCATAACTCACTGGCACGCAGGGTTTTATCCTTGTGGCAGGCAAAATATTTGTCTGCGGCCAAACCATGCCGGTAAACACCGTATAATGCCGCATCCAATGGACTGAAACCCTGTGCCAAATAACCGCCGACCATGCCCGAAAGTACATCACCACTACCGGCGGTGGCCAAACAAATATTGCCCGTAGTATTGATCCATACTTTTTGGCCATCGCTAATCAAGGTGCCCGCGCCTTTGAGAATGGCAATACAATCATAATATTGTGCTAACCGGCGTACGGCATTGGGTTTGTCATGACGAACGGCGGTAATATCGCAAGCCAATAAGTGGGCGGCTTCCGCTTCATGAGGGGTAATAACACTTGGCCGCACCGGTTGCTTGTTTTTGCCCAGATGCCACAAGCCATCAGCGTCGATCAATACGGCCTGTTGCTCTGTTACTTTAGCCAACGTATTGATAAATGTCGTATGACCCCATTCGTCGCGCCCTAATCCTACGCCCAAAATAACCGCCGAATACGCTGACAAGTCGCTTAAATTATTTTGCCGCATCACTTCATATAACGGGGTTCCATGAAGATGAAACTGACTGGCATAATCGGCAT
>PDWJ01004237.1_pt1 | contig 12803 bp, 11 predicted proteins | sample 1430881 | NCBI WGS metagenome assembly PDWJ01 (sample SAMN01162460, study PRJNA174530) | Oral metagenome, whole genome shotgun sequencing project. | biome: Marine environment; feature: Marine mammal; material: Swab sample of the gingival sulcus; isolation source: swab sample of gingival sulcus... | reverse complement strand
TTATCTTTATCACCCCAAAAACCCAGCACGGGGGCTTTGATTTCTTTTAAGCGCTCGGTGATATTGGGAATAATCATGCGTTTAAAGGCAGCGGGGTTTTGCGTTTCAAGGATGCGAAAACGCTCGGTGATCAGTTCATCAGTTACATGCACCGGATCAACCACAATCAGTTGCAGCACTTCTTTTAGGTATTCAGGGGTAAATTCGGGTGAGCCCAAAGGTACCGCCGTCATTGCCTGCACGCCTTTCATGGTTTGAAAGTAAGTCATTTGGTCTTCCAGGCCGCCGCACCCCATTAAAATCAGATGCGTAATACGCTCGGGCGCTTCCAAAGCCATGCCTAAACTAACGGCTCCGCCCAATGAATTACCAACCAAAGCGAATTTTTCAATATTTAGTTGATCGGCAAATTCGAGCATTGCCTTGGCGAAAAATTCCAGGGTGTAATCCAAATCAGGTTTGTCGCTATCACCAAAACCGGGTAAATCAGGCACAATCACTTTAAAGCCGTTATCGGCAAAATATTGCACGTTATAACGAAAATTAAGCCAGCCACTTGCGCCTGGGCCGCTGCCTTGCAGAAAAATCACAACCGGGGCGTCGGCAGCGTCGGTATCCACTACGGTGTAATGAATCTTCACGCCATTTCTGTCTTCGTTTTGCAGCGTTAAAAACTGGCTTTCAGGTTTAGTGGGGGGAGAGGGGTAACTCATGGTTGTTCTCCTTATTCGACAACCGCAGGGTTAAATTCGATAGGGGCACCCAAAGCATTGCGGTGAGATGCAGGCTGTTTACCATCAATATCGGTAACACCGTATTGCACACCAAGCTCGGCTCCAATCAGGGCTTTTCCGGTTTGTTCCATGTTGTTGGGGTCTTTATAAAGTGCGTCGATAACCAAACCGGTAAATTCGGGGGATTCGCCCAGCTCGGCAAAATGCCCGTAAGTTTCAGGGGCCGATTCAATCGCCAGCTGTAAACGCTCGGTTTTCAAAACGCCCATCCAGATAGAAACCACCGGTACGTTGAAGGGTTTAAGATCAACGGCCATATCCCAGGTCATTTTATCAGTGCCGGCTTTCTGTGCGCCATAGGCAGCACCATGCATGTAACAGGCAGCACCGGGGGAACTGGTGTTTACGATCATGCCACTGTGTTGTTGCGCCATGATTTTTGCTGCATGGTAGCTGGCAATATAGGTAGATCGCAAACCGACATTAAGGATGTCTGCCAGGGCAATATCCTTTTCCCAAAATGGGCCTTTGGCGGTAATGTCGTTGTGCAGAAAGGTGGCGTTGTTAACCAGAATATCCAAACGGCCTTGTTCCTGCTGAATACGCTGGAACAGTGCGGCTACCTGGGCATCGTCCCCGTGATCGCAAATCACCGCAATACCGGTGCCGCCCGCCTGATTAATCGCCTCTGCTGTTGCATAAACCGTACCTGGCAATGGCGCATCACCTTCATTCTGGGTGCGGCCTGTAACATACACAATATCGCCCAGGCCACCTAATGCTATTGCAATACCTTTACCGGCACCACGGCTTGCACCTGTTACCAAAACAACGCGCACTGATCTACTCATAGCATATTTCCGGGTACGTTATTCAAATTTAAAAATAACAACGCCGGAACCGAAATAAATCGAGCCCCGGCGGTTGTTGGGTGCAGCTTGCTTCAAGTAAAACTTACAGGAAAGTATCAGCGCTTTCCAAACCAAGCTGAACGCCACCGAAGTTCTTACCAAACTGGTAGGGGTTGTTGGCAACATGCGCGCGCCCGGCAAGAATATCCAGCACAAAGCGTTGCAGGGTAGAGCTGGTAAAGATTGCCCGGCCACCTAGCATTTTTTGTAATTCCAGTACGGCATTCAGGCATTCCTCGGAAACTGCGGCTGCTTCGTAGCGGAATTGGATGCGGGTGTTAATATCGGTTTCTTGTCCCGCTCTGGCGTTCTCCATTAGCAGGTCGAAATTGGCCATTAGTTTCAGTTTTAACTGATCAACCAATGACTGCGCTCGGGCCACGGCCATTTGAGCGTGTGGGTCTTCCGCCGTTTTGCTGCCGGTGTTAGTGCCAACGCGAACAGCTGCCACTTCTTTATAAAAGTTGATAGCACCTTGCAGGGCACCAATCGAAGAACTGGAAACCGCCCGTGGGAAAATCTGACCAAATGGAATTTGGTACAAAGGCACTGTTTTTGAATCAATACCGGGGTTGGTTCCCATAAAACCATCTAAAGAACTATGGGTGCGATATTCGGGTACGAACGCATCTTTAACAACGATGTCGTTTGAGCCGGTGCCTTTCAGGCCAAAAGTATGCCAGGTATCCAGCACTTCAAAATCTTCTTTCGGTAGCAGGAAGGTGCGGTAATCAGGGTTCGGGTTATCTGCTGTTGGTGGAACAACACCACCAAGAAATACCCACTCACAGTGATCACAGCCGGAAGAAAACGCCCAGCGACCACTGAATTTGAAGCCGCCTTCTACCGGTTCAACCTTGCCAACCGGCATATAGGAAGAAGCAATAAGCACTTTGGTATCCTGGTTCCACACGTCTTCCTGGGCTTTAAGATCGAACAGCGCGATTTGCCAGTTGTGTACCGCGATAACGCCATAAATCCAGGCTGTGGACATACAGCCTTCGGCTAATGCTAACTGAACCTCAAAAAATACTTGGGGGTCCATTTCAAAACCACCCCAACGCTTTGGTTGAAGCACCTGAAATAAACCGGCTTCCTGCATTTTGGCAATGGTTTCGTCAGGCACTTTACGATCTGCTTCGGCTTTGGGAGCCTGTTCTTTCAGGAAAGGAATCAAGTCTTTTGCACGTTGAATGATTTCTTCAGCAGTCACTTCTATGTTGTTACTTTGTTGGGCTGTCATGTTATTGCCTCGCCAATGTAAAAGTTAAAATGCTTTTGGTTGTTATTATGCTGTTGCGGGTTGTTGTATATCAGCGTAACGGCCAGCGTGGAATACCAGAGGATCTTCGCCACGATTTTCGAAGTTAACCACTTTACCGACTAAAATAACGTGATCACCCCCATCGTGACGGGCTTCCATTTCACATTCGAACACTGCACAGTAGTCGTTCAAAACAGGAACTCCGCCAGCACCTTCAGTTGTTTCGATGTTTGCGAAGCGATCTTCACAGGCGGAAGCAAACTGGTTTGATACATCCATTTGACTGGCTTTCAGTACGTGGATCGCAAAGTGTTTGGCATCATTAAATTCGTTGAACACCTTACAGTTTTTGGCAATGCTCCAAAGCACCAGCATGGGGTCTAACGACACCGAGCTAAAGCTGTTAGCTGTCATTCCAATTTTGTTGCCATCTTTATCGAGTGTAGTCACGACGGTAACACCCGTTGCGAATTGCCCAAGGGCATTACGAAAAGCTTTAGGATCTTGTGACATAGCTAATGCTCTCTTTATTACTGGTTGCTAAATAAATACTGTTTTAATTGTCGGGCGGTTAAAACCCTGTGCCCGACGCTATAACTTCATACTCGCATTGGGGGTATGAACTGTCATACCACAAATGGCCTAGTCAAAATTAACGTCTGAAATTACGCTGATTTTCGGTGGTTTACTTACTCCATGCCTACGCTGAAGTCGTGGCCCCAGAAGCTGTTCACGGTGCTCTGGAATGCAGAGTATTTCGACCAGTCATCAATGGTGCGGCCATCAGCGCCGAATTCCAGCATAAAGCCACTGGGTGTTGCCATATAGAAGCTCACCATATGGTCGTTGGCATGGCGACCCATGGTGCCGGTTAATTTAACCCCTTCGGCTTTCATGCGATCCAGCGCACGACCCACTTCATCAATGGAATCAGCTTCTATCATTACATGGACGCAACCGGCGGGCATCGGCGATTCGAAGATCGCCAGGCTGTGGTGACGCTCATTGCAGTGCATAAAGTAAAGACGTTTTTCGGGTTCTGCAGGGTCTGGGGTAAAGCGAACTTTCATTAGATCAGAAATGCCAAAGCCCATGACGTTTTTGTAAAAGTCCGATGCGGCATCAAAGCTGGGAGTGGGCATAACGGTGTGGCCAAACCCTTGATTGCCGGTGACAAAACTTTTGATGCCCACGGGTGAAGCAAATTGTGCAAAATCTGAAATGGCACCCCAGAAAATTTCATGCTTGTTGCCATCAGGGTCAGCAAAAGTGGCAATATCCTGAACCTGGCGGGCCGCAATCAATTCATCACTGCCTCGTTCATAGGCTACGCCATGCTGTTCCAGCGTTGCCAGAGCCTCAGCAAACGCATCCTCATTAATGACTTCCCAGCCGCTGGCACCGTAGTTGTCCTGGTCGGCTTTCTCAACAACGATCCGGTAGGGGCGGTCATCCATTTTCAGGAAAACCGAATCGCCACCCTGGTTAAGGTTGGCGGTGTTATCCATCAGGCCAAGCACTTTGGTGCCGTAATCAGCCCAACGGCCTGGCTCGGTGCAATTTACAACAATGTAGCCAAGGCTGTGAATTTTCATAATCTGGGTTCCTCTCAAAGATATTGATCGTGGGCGATTTTTTTTAGTTCGGGTTTAACCACTTTGCCAGAAGCATTCAGCGGTAAACTTTTAACAAAGGCTATTTTTCGGGGCACTTTGTAATTCGCCATTTTTTCTCGACACCAGGTAATCAGCTCACTCTCATCTAATTCAGCACCTGGATTTAACACAATAAACGCCATGGCAACTTCACCCATGCGTTCATCGGGTATTCCTATCACCGCACACATGGTAACTGCCTCATGGGCTGCGATGGTTTTTTCTATTTCGGCGGGGTAGCAGTTAAAGCCGCCGGTAATAAACATGTCTTTCAGGCGGTCGGTGATTTTCAAATTACCCTGATCATCCATCACGCCGATATCGCCGGTATGTAACCAGCTATCGCTGTCGATGGTTTCTTCAGTGGCCTTATCGTTTTCGAAATAGCCCTTCATGACGTTGTAACCACGGAAACAAATTTCACCGGGCTCTCCGCGGGGTACTTCGTTATTTTCTGAATCCACACAGCGCAGTTCAACATCGGGAATCGCTCGCCCTGAAGTGGTGGCAATGATTTCTGCGCTGTCATCGGCGCGGCACATAGTCACCAGGCCACAGCTTTCCGTTAAACCATAAGCCGTAATCACTGTTTCGAAGCCAAGTTCATCTTTCATTTGGTGGATCATCTCTACCGGTATGACTGCGGCACCGGTTGTCGCACGTTTTAATGTGGAAATATCATGGTTGCGTAAATCCGGGTGGGCGAGCAATGATTGAAACAGGGTAGGTGGCCCGGGTAATACAGAAATTTTATCTTCGGCAATTCTTTTTAATACCAGTGATGCGTCGAATACGGCATGGGGAAGCAGGGTAACGCCTTTTAACAGGCAGGCGAGAATGCCGGCTTTATATCCGAAGCTGTGGAAAAACGGGTTAATAACCAAGTAGCGATCACCTTGCTCCAGGCCAACAATGTCGCTGAACGCGGTAAAGGCGCGCAGGTTTTGCTGGTGGCAGGTCTGCACACCTTTGGGGCTTCCGGTGGTGCCGGAAGTGAAAAGAATGTCAGATACATCCTCGCCTTGCACTTCTGCCATGCGTTGGCTGACTGTTTCTTCTGTGCTTGGGTCCAGCAGGCAGCCGCTGTCAATTAGAGCAGTCCAGGGGATGTGCTCAGCTGTGGTTTTATGCTCGCAGGGAAATACCACGATATTTTCTAAATGGGGTAAGTCTTCAGCGGCCAGTTGTGCGGGGTAGTCGGTATCCAGAAAATGCCCTACTGAGAATACCATTCTGGCGCGACTGGCATTTAATATATAAGCGGCTTCTGATGCTTTATAACGGGTATTCAGCGTTACCAGCACGGCCCCTGCGCACTGCGCTCCGATGGCGGCAATCACCCATTCAATGGTATTCGGTGCCCAAATACCGATACGATCGCCCTTGGCGATACCTTTATTGATCAGCGAAGCAGCCAGTTGGCGGCATTGAGTTTCAAAATCCTTGAAACTGATCTTGTTGCTGCCGTCTTCTAAAAAGATCTGATCACCATAGGTAGCTGCCGCTTGCCTGACAAGTTGGGGGATTGTGGCCGCTGGCATTGCATTCGACATGGTGTGTTCCTTCTCGTTTTCTTTTTATGGCTAGTCTGTTTGAACTATTGGCAGAGGGCGTAACTGTTTGTTTTTACCATTAAATTACCAAACACACGGTATCCCAACAGCTAATAGGTGTCTTAGTCCACTTGGACGATTTTGACGGGAGGTTAACAAACCATAATGGCGGGCGTTATATATCGTCTGACAATTCGGCTTGATTAATGCCCTGTTAATGAAGGCTTGGCAAAAAACTCAAGCAGCAAAATTTAAGCAAAGTTCAAGCAAGGCAAAGACTTAGTGAGGTTCCACATGAGTAAAGTGCTATCCGCGCAGGAAGCCGTCGCCCAGATCAAAGATGGGATGACTGTTGGTATCGGGGGCTGGGGCCCTCGTCGTAAGCCCATGGCTTTGGTGCGTGAGCTGTTACGTTCCGATGTTAAGGATTTAACCATTGTTGCCTACGGCGGCGCAGATGTTGGTATGTTGTGCGCAGCGGGCAAGGTTAAAAAAGTTGTTTATGCCTTTGTGTCGCTCGATTTTATTCCGCTTGAGCCTTATTTCCGTCAGGCGCGTCAGAATGGCGATATTGAAACCATGGAAATTGATGAAGGCATGATGCTTCATGGTTTGCGAGCGGCCTCTTGGAATCTTCCTTATATTCCTACAGCCATTGGTCTGGGGACTGACATTGTTAAGGTTAACCCAGATATTAAAGTCATCGACAGCCCTTATGATGATAAAGAGTGGGTGGCAATGCCTGCACTTAAACTGGACGTGTCGCTGATTCATGTTGATCGTGCCGACGAGCGCGGTGTCTGTCAGATCAAAGGCCCGGATCATTATATGGATGACTGGTTTGCCCGTGCAGCCGAAACCACCATCGTCAGTTGTGATGAGCTGGTCTCCACAGACACCTTCCACAAGGGCGATGAAGCCCGTTATGTTTTCTGGGAGCGGGCACAGACGCAAGCGGTTGTTCATATTCCCGGTGGTGCCCATCCTTCTTCCTGTAGCCCGCTATATGGATTCGATGTGCCGCACTTTAAAGAGTACAACGCATCTGCGAAAGAGGGCGGTTTTGCGGCTTACTTTGAAAAATATATCGAAGGCAAAACCGAAGAAGAATATCAGCAAGCGCTAGGTGGTCTGGATGCTATTCAGAAATTACCGTTACCCGTTTATTAATTCTGCCAAAGAGGAAAATTTACAATGAGTGCAGCTAACGAATACACATTAGCAGAGTTAATGATAGTGGCAGGTGCCGAAGCGTTTCGTAACGATGGCGAAGTGTTAGCAACCGGCATAGGTTTATTACCACGCCTGGCGGCCAGCCTGGCGATGAAAACCTTTAACCCCGATATGATGATGACCGATTCAGAAGCGTATCTGCTGTCTGAACCGAACCCGGTGAGTGGCCGTACTTCCCATGAAGGTCAGGCGCAGGAAACCTGGATGGGATTCTCGCGGATATTCGATAACGTATGGAGCGGCAAGCGTCATGCGTTTGTTGGCCCTTCACAGATCGACCGTTTTGGTCAGGCCAACATTTCGGCATTGGGCGGCACCTACGACAAGCCCAAAGTTCAAATGTTAGGGGCCCGTGGTTTTCCCGGCAATTCAATCAGCCACGGTAATTCCTTCTTTGTGCCTGCCCACAGCAAGCGCGTATTTGTTGATGGCGAAGTGGATGTGGTTTGCTCCATTGGCTACAACCCGGAGCGTTTACCGAAAGGCTACACGCTAGATGAAATCGACGTGCGTAAAGTGGTGACGGATCTTTGTGTGATGGATTGGAACGGCCCTGATCACCAGTTGCGCCTGGTAAGCCTTCACCCTGGTATTACGGTTGAGCAGGTGCTGGAAAACACCGGCTTTGAGGTGCATGTGGAAGGTGATATTCCAACTACACCTGCGCCAACGGCTGAACAACTGGAAATCATTGCGCAGTTAGATCCACAAAACTGGCGCTCCAAACAGCTTAAAGATAACCCTCCGGGTGATCGCAGCTAACAGGTAGCCAAGCCAATAACGTACTGGTTAATCACAGAGTGGGTGGAACAATGACTGAACAAAAAAAAGTAGAAGCAGCGCTGGAAGGCTGGTTCACGCTGGATCGAGGCAAACCTCATTTGCTCGGTACCAAATGCACTTGCTGTGGTACTTACTATTTTCCCAAGCAAAGCACTTATTGTAAAAATCCCGAGTGCGATAGCGAGGAATTTGAGGAAGTACAACTCAGCAGAAAAGGGAAAGTGTGGTCTTTTACTAATGCCTGTTACAAGCCGCCCGAGCCATTTGTGGCGGCTGAACCCTTCGAACCCTACACCATTGCGGCGGTTGAACTTGAACGCGAGAAAATGATTGTACTGGGCCAGGTGGTGACAGGGGTTGAGGTTGCCGATCTTAAAGCCGGTATGGAAATGGAGCTGGTTTTAGATACCTTGTTTGAAACCGATGAAGCCGAAAAACTAACCTGGAAATGGCAACCTGTTTCCGCTTAACCCAAATTTTAATGATTGCCTTTTTATAAACCCAATGGGTAATCAAGGAGTTGTTAAATATGTCTAACGAAATAGCAATTTTAGGCGTTGGAATGCACCCCTGGGGTAAGTGGGGTAAAAACTTTGTTGAATATGGCGTGAAAGCGGCCCGTGACGCCATTAAAGATGCAGGTGTGCCCTGGAAAGATATTCAATTTGTTTCCGGTGCTGCCACCATGCGTTGTGGCTATCCCGGTTATGTCGCCGGTGCTACTTTCGCCCAGGCTTTAGGCTGGCAAGGCGCAGAAGTTAACACCAGTTATGCGGCCTGTGCATCGGGTTCTCAGGCATTGGCGGCGGCCCGTGCAAAAATCCTTTCCGGTGCCTGTGATGTTGCACTGGTGGTTGGTGCAGACACCACCCCTAAAGGTTTTCTGGCACCACAAAAAGGCGAACGCCCGGATGATCCTGATTGGGTTCGATTCCGTTTGGGGATCACCAACCCAACCTACTTTGCGCTGTATGCCCGTCGTCGCGTGGAAATGTATGGCGATACTCAGGAAGATTTTGGTTTAGTCAAAGTCAAAAACGCACAGCATGGCTCTACCAACCCTTATGCCCGCTACAAAAAACAATTCACCATGGACGATATTAATGCCTCTGCCATGGTGGCTGATCCGCTGCGTTTAATGGATATTTGTGCCACTTCTGATGGCGGCGCGGCGTTGATTGTTTCCAGCGTGGATTATGCGAAAAAAATTGGCCGTGGTGATGCTGTGAAGGTCGCTGCGGTATCAACCGTAACTCCCACCTTTGCATCCGCCATTCTGGAAATGCCTGATATTGCCACCGATTCAGCTGCTGCCATGCAAGCTCATAGTTTCCGCGCCTCGTTGCCGAAAAAAGCCTATGAAGAAGCCGGTATTGCTCCTTCGGATGTTGATATTGCCGAGGTGTATGACCTTTCCACCGCGCTGGAAATGGATTGGATGGAAGACTTACAGCTTTGTGAACGCGGTCAGGCCGCTCAGTTGGTGCGTGAAGGTGCCACCAAAATCGGTGGACGTTTACCGGTGAATACCTCCGGTGGTTTGGCCTGCTTTGGCGAGGCAGTGCCCGCCCAGGCTATCGCCCAGATATGCGAACTGACCTGGCAATTACGTGGTGAGGCAAAAGATCGCCAGGTAGAAGGCGCCAAAGTTGGTATTACCGCAAACCAGGGTTTGTTTGGTCACGGTTCTTCTGTAATTGTGAAGCGTTAAGGAGCAGCCATGACAGTATCGTTAAACACTGATCTTTGTGAATTACTCGGCTGTGAATATCCGGTTATTCAAACTGCCATGGGTTGGGTTGCCAATCCCGAACTGGTGGCAGCAACCTGCAACGCCGGTGGCTTTGGATTTTTAGCGGGCGCGGTGATGACACCCGCCGAGGTGGAAGCCGGTATTGAAGCCATTAAGGAAAAAACCGATAAGCCTTTCGGTGTGAACTTTCATATGTACTCACCGGGTGCCAGGGAAATTATCGACATTTGTATCAAGCATAAAGTACGCGCTGTCAGTTACAGCCGTTCGCCTGATAAAGAATCAGTTCAAAAACTGAAAGCTGCCAACATTGTCTGTATTCCGACTGTCGGTGCCTTGAAACACGCGGTTAAGGCCGTGGAAATGGGTGCAGATGCGGTGGTGGTGCAAGGTGGCGAGGGCGGCGGTCATACCGGCCCGGTATCAAGCAATATTTTGTTGCCACAGGTGGTTGATGCGGTTGATGTACCGGTTGTAGCGGCTGGTGGTTTTAAAGATGGCCGTGGTCTGGTAGCGGCGCTTTCTTACGGTGCGGTAGGAATTGCAATGGGTACCCGCTTTTTGTTGACCCAGGAATGTCCGGTGCCCGGTAACACCAAGTCGGAATACATTAAAGCGAAAACCGAGCAGATTATCGTTAGCAAAAAACTCGATGGTATGCCCCAGCGGATGATCAATAACGTTTTCTTGCAGCGCCTGGAAAAAGCCAACCCAGTCAAGCTTTTGTATCTTGCTGTTGTTAACGGTTTGGCGTTCACCAAAATGACCGGCGGAACGCTGCTGAGTATGTTAACCAGCGCCTGGAAGATGAAACAAAGCAACGGCCTGACTTTGACTACCACACTGATGTCTGCCAACGCGCCGATGATGATTCAGGAGGCTATGGTAAAAGGCCACCCGGATAACGGCGTGTTGCCGAGCGGACAGATTGCCGGTGCTATTCAGGATCTCCCTGCTGTTGCTGATTTAATGGAAAGCATTGTTGCTGAAGCAGCCTGCACTTTAGAACGCCTTGATCAACTGGCCGGTGGCAATTCACAAAGCTAATGTTGAACAGCAAGGCTGACGTCGCGCAACAAGGCTGATGCCACACAAAAAATTGCCTGAAACGCTCGAAAAAAAGCGGAACCGGGCAAGCAGAAAATAAGGAAAGAAAAATGGCTTTCGATACGATTATTAATAACGGCATTGCTGAACTTGTTTTCAACAAGCCACCGGTAAACGCTTTCAACTCAAAAGAGTGGGCCGCCATTTCGCAGGAACTGGATGCGCTCGGTGAAAACGACAGTGTGAATGTGATTATCGTTCGTGCAGAAGGGAAAGGTTTTTGCGCGGGTGTAGACATTAAAGAGCTGGCTGCCGATGGCACCAAAATTGTGGCGGTGAATAAAGGGAATTACGACACGTTCCGTTCTGTTCATTTAAATCCCAAGCCGGTGATTGTTGCACTGCATGGCTTTGTTCTGGGTGGCGGTATTGGTGTTGCTGGTGCTGCTGACATTATCGTGGCTTCCGACTGTGCACGTTTCGGAGTACCAGAAATCGACCGTGGTGCCATGGGCGGCGGCGCTCACTTGCAACGCATGTTCCCGGTACAAAAAGTGCGTTACATGTATTTCACTGGTGAATTTATCGATGCCCAGGAAGCTTATCGTTTAGGGGCTATTGAGCGCGTTGTTGCGAAAGAAAATCTGCGTGCCACGGCATTAGAAATTGCGGAAAAAATTGCCGAAAAAAGCCCGGCCATGGTGAAGCTGGCAAAAGAAGCTTTAACCGGTGTTGAAGATGGCAACCTGGAAGATAAATATCGTTGGGAGCAGGGCTTTACACTTCAGGCATATACCGAAGGGGATTCCCAGGAAGCCCGGGATGCCTTTGTCGAAAAGCGTGATGCGGATTTTAAAGCTGAGTAGCAAGCTGTCGGGATATACCGTGCCTGCTTGCCTTGTGCCAGACAACAGAAGACGCTGAGTCGAGGCAGTACAACTAATTGAGGTAGTACAACATGGATCTGAATTATACCGATGAACAAGTCGCGTTTCGTAAAGAGATACGCGAATGGTTAGCAGCCAATGTGCCTGCCAAACCACTGCAATCATTCGATACTGCTGAAGGTTTTGAACAGCACCGCGAGTGGGAAAAGAAACTGGCAGAAGGTAACTGGGGGCTGGTGACCTGGCCCAAGGAATACGGAGGCCGTGGTTGTAATCTGGTTGAATGGTTAATCTTCGAAGAAGAGTATTATCGTGCCAAAGCGCCATTGCGTGTTAATCAGAACGGCATTTTTCTGCTTGGCCCTACATTAATGGAATATGGCACTCCCGAACAGAAAGAGCGTTTTATTACCAAAATGGCCGCCGGTGAAGAAATGTGGGCGCAGGGTTGGTCCGAGCCCGGTGCAGGCAGTGATATGGCAGCGATTCGCTCCAAAGCCATTCGTGATGGCGACGAATATGTATTGAATGGTCAGAAAGTCTGGTCTACTCGCGCCGTATTTGCTGATTGGGTGTTCTGTATTTTCCGAACCGACCCGGACTCATCCCGTCATAAAGGGCTGTCGTTTATTCTGGTGCCGCTGGATACCCCGGGCATTACCGTTCGCCCGATTCCGCAACTGGATGGCCTGCCAGGTTTTGCTGAAATCTTTTTTGACGATGTGCGCGTACCGGTTGAAAACCGCCTTGGCGGAGAAGGCGAGGGTTGGAGCATTGCCATGGCCACTGCCGGTTTTGAACGTGGCCTGATGCTGCGCAGCCCGGCACGCTTCCAGGAAACCGCCAAGCGTTTGGTTGCTTTATATAATGCACACCGAAACGATATTCTGGATTTGAGTATCGAAGATAAAGTTATTAAATGCTTTATGGATGCTGAAGCCTACGCGCTGACCACCTATCAAACAGCTTGCCGCTTAATGAAA
>PDWJ01004393.1_pt1 | contig 12805 bp, 9 predicted proteins | sample 1430881 | NCBI WGS metagenome assembly PDWJ01 (sample SAMN01162460, study PRJNA174530) | Oral metagenome, whole genome shotgun sequencing project. | biome: Marine environment; feature: Marine mammal; material: Swab sample of the gingival sulcus; isolation source: swab sample of gingival sulcus... | reverse complement strand
AGCCGCATGTATAATCCAGGGAGAGCGCTGCTCCCTGCTTACCATCACCCTTGATACCGGCCGCAGCCACCAGATTCGGGTGCATCTTGCCGAACAGGGGCATCCCCTGCTGGGCGATCAACTCTATGGAGGAGCAGTCACCCACCATGGCAGGGAATATCATCGCCAATGCCTGCATGCCCACCGCCTTGTTTTTACCCATCCGGTAACAAAAGAGGAGATGCAATTTGAGCAGCCGCCGCCAAAGGAGATGCTGCCATGATTATTGCAGATAATGAAGTTACCCTGTGGCTGCAGCCTGTGGGTGAACTAGCGGAAAATCCAGAAAAAATCCTGAACCCGAAAGAGTTGCAGCGTTACCGGGGCATTACCAGTGCCGGGAAGAGAGTAGAGTTCCTCTCCTCCCGGCTGCTGCTAAGGAAGATACTTGACTATTACCTGCCGGAAAAAGCGGCTTCTGTTCATAGCGTTACAGATAGTTTTGGCCGACCGTTCTGGTATATCGAGCAGCAGAAACTGCCTCTCTATTTCAGTCTCAGCCATACAAAAGGGATAATCGCCTGTGCCATTGCCGCTATACCGGAAATTGGCTGTGATATTGAACTGATTCGCCCAAGAAGATATGAGTCAGAACTGGCGGAGAAGGTTCTTGGCAAAAAAGAGATGCGCCACTATCAAAAGCAGAAAAGCAAGAACTGCGCCCGCCGTTTTTTTTATCGTTGCTGGACATTAAAAGAGGCCTTTCTTAAAGCTCAAGGCGTTGGCATCCGAGAGTCTCTTTTGGAAATTGATTCTGGCTGCGGAGAATTTTCTGCTGACTTTTTTTCTTTTTATCCCGAAAAACAGCGCAGGGAAAACTGGCAGTTCTCCCATGATTTCCCGACAAAAAACTACTCCCTTGCCTTGGCAATTAAAAGCAGCAGCAGTATAATTTTGCAGAAAAATATTTTTGATATGGTATCTTCTGCCTCAAAAGATATATAACAGCTTATTGATTATCTCCCCATGAAACAGAGAAAACAGATCCCCACCCGAGTCTTCGCCAGTGGTATTATCCTTGCTTTGCTGTTCAGTATCGCCTTTCTGCAACGTATTCTCCCTATTACCGGGTGGAACAATTTTCCACAAAATTACACTGTAGATGGCGAAGCGATTTTAACCAATGTAGACGGTTACTACTACCTCAACGCGGCAAAAGAGATCCTGCAGGGAACATATTCGACACAGGAAACACATCGGGCAACACCTGATACTATCCCCCGCTCTCCCATCCCTCCCCTGCTTAGTGTACTTACTGCAGCCATTGCCAGGGTAAGTGGTATTTCGATAAACTGGGTGGGGGCAATGCTGCCGGCGATACTCTCTCTTTTCATTGCTGTTCCGATATTTTTCCTTGGCTGGCACTATGGCGGAGCTATTGCCGCAACAACCGCTACAGCCATTACCCTGCTTGCCCCGGCATTTCTTATGCGTAATAACTTCGGTTTTTACGATACCGACTGCCTGAACGCCTTTTTTCCCTACTCCTGCTCGGTGCTTTTTCTCCTTTTTGCAATAAAAGAAGACAGGCAGCGCTATCTCTTTCTGCTGGCAGGAGTAGTCACTGCCAGCCTTTTTCTCTGGTGGTGGGACCAGGTTATTACAGTACCTCTGGTGTTAGGGTTTGCTCCTCTCTGTATGGCGCTGCTTTTTTTCTATCGTCCTGGTAAACGGGAAGGGATCCTGTTTCTTATCACTGCATTTATGTTCTGCATAATTGCAACAGGACTCCTCGGAACAGAAACATTTATTACTATCCCCCAAAACATAATAAGGATGTTCTCTTATATTTCAAAACAGAACCCGACATCATATCCCGCTATAGGACTTTCCATCGCAGAGCAATCACCTATGGGCTGGCAAACCTTTTCACGACAAACATTTGTCTATCCCGTACTGCTTCCCTTTGCATTAGCGGGAATTGCGCTTTTTATCTATCGTGCAAAAAAAGAGATTACCCTGCTATTACCTCTTCTGGGTGTGGCAACGTTTACTTTCTTCTTTGCTACCCGCTTTGTGATTTTTGCTGTTCCATTGATCTCTCTTGGACTGGGAATATTACTGGAAGAAATTTACAGGATTGCCTTCAGAACAAATAATAGTTGGTACCGCTGGGGTTATACCGTCTGCACCAGCTCTCTTCTTATATTGATATGCTGGGGGAATTTTCAAAATACCCCCAATCTGACACCCATTTTTAACAGCCCAAATCTTATTGGTATGAAATCCCTGCAAAAAGTGGAAAAAGATGCAGTTATCTGGAGCTGGTGGGATCAAGGACACCCTCTGGTCTACTGGAGCGAGAGAGATACCATAAATGATGGTATGATACATGACAACGAACGCAGCCACTGCACGGCAGTACCGCTGGCGGCAAGCAATGACCGCTTTGCTGCCAACTATATGAATTTCTATATTTCACAAGGGAAATCAGGTAGAAGAAAATTTCTAAAACTCGCTGAAGATAACAACCTTGATGGCGAAAAGGCCTTACAGAAAATACTCACAGCAGGGCCAGAACAGACAACAAAGCTCTATCCACAGCTTCCTGCTAATATCGCAAAAGAGATGGAGCAAATCCTTTTCCCCGACCAAAAGCGACCAATTTATCTTTTTCTTGATATGCGGCAAACCAACAGCATCTGGGTCCATCTTTTTGGCTCGTGGAATATGAAGCAAAAAAGTGGCCAGAAAGTTCTGCCAACTGAGACTTTTTTACTATCTGAGGAAAACAAAGAACAGCTCCTTCGAGGAGAGTGGCTAACAGGAGCCTACTTCAAGGTTAATAAAGAATTATTACAAATTTACTTCCCCACATTTTGTAAAGAGCCGTTGCAACTGTCGGAATTGACCGTAACAACTGAAGACGGAACAGCAACAACACTTTCAAAAAAGAGAGAAGAGAGAGTCTTTTCATTTGAGAATGGGGTTATCGCGCCCGAAAAGGAGAAATGGTTTACCACAAAAGGGAAATATGTTCTTGATATTAATTTACCGGCAAGAGTTATGTTTCTGCGCGATAAGAATATGGCAGACAGCTTAAGTAACCGCCTGTTCTGGCGCTATGGAGAATATGATTCCACCTATTTCTCTCCAATAGAACTCCAGCAGCCATATTATCAAATCTGGAAGGTGAAGAGTGATATGTACAGGATAAGAGATTAACTCAGGGTAAAAGAGTCTTTACTCCAGACCTAACGTCTTTCTTTTTGCAAAGACAAGAAGATATTTCTTTTTCTCAACTGCCTGGTTTTCCTGTTTTATAAAGGACAAAAAATTTTAATATGAAACAAACAATAGCACTTGGATGTCTGGCAGTAATAAACTTGACTATAACTGTATTACTCCAGTACTATATTGTTGCCCGGCTTGGAGCTGGTGATAATACAGATGCACTTTTTGCGGGTATGACCATCCCTCAATTAGTGTTAGCCATTATCAATTCTTCGTTAATCCATGTCCTTGTGCCTCTGCTCTCAGGAGAGAAGGAAAAACATATTCATCATGACTCCTGGGCCTTTCTTTATCTTTCAGGTGCTTTCTTTGCCTTTATTGCCACAGGACTCGGAGTAACTGCAGAATTCTGGCTTCCCTTGACACTACCCGGCTTTACACCTGAACTGCAGACCAAGACCATATATCTGATGAGGATTCAACTGATTGGGATATTTTTTGCGGCAATAACCGGGGTCCAATGGGCAGTATTCCATGCCAGGAAAAGATTTATCAAAGCAGAGCTTTTTGCTCTAACCGCTTCTGCTATTGCTTTTTTATCACTCTTTGTTCTTATCCCTGTTGCCGGTATTGTTGGCGCAGCCTGGGCTCTCACATTAAGAACAGTTTTACTGGCTCTCTTTCTTCTGCCTGTTATGGGAAAACCAATCTGGCCTGATTTACGAAATAAACAAATCAGGGCTGCATGGAGCCGCTTACAACCACTTATTGTCGGAACAATATATTTTAAAACAGACCCCCTGGTTGACCGCTATCTGCTCTCTTCTGCAACTGCCGGTTCTCTATCACTCTTTTATCTGGCTCAGCAGATATATGGAGCAGTGGCTCAAGTCTTTAACAAGGCCGTTACAACTCCGTATGTTCCCGCACTATCTGAGATATATAAAAATGGAGAATATAAAAATATTAATAAGATCTTTATCAAATATCTGACTATCTCCCTACTGACAGGACTTGCCGCCTATATGTTTTTTGCCCTGTTCGGAGAATATCTGCTTCACATTATATTCCCTCCCGGCCATACAAATTTCTCCAATATAGAAGAACTCTATTGGCTGCTTGTTTTTCTTGGAGGTATGCTTACAGGCAGTATTGTCGGGCAAATTGCAGCCTCTTCATTCTATTCCTGTGGAGACACAAAAACCCCCACCAGGATGTCAGTAATCACATATACAATATTTATCCCTCTGAAATTATTTGCTTTTCATTATTGGCAGACAAAGGGATTAGCCTTATGTATTACCCTTTACTATATAATAAATTGTCTAATAATGTTCCTCCTTTTCTACTACACTAACTATGCAGAACGAAACAGAAATAGTGCTTGAAGACCTCCCCTGTCCTCTCTGTAAACAATCAGAAGATCGTTTATTGTTTACAGCAAAAGATCGGTTGCATAATCTTCCCGGGATATTCTCTGTGGTGCAATGTTCTTCCTGTGGATTGATTCGCACCAATCCCCGCCCAACTCCGGAAAGTATAGGATATTATTATCCAGAAGATTATGGCCCATATCTCTCATCGCAAACCGATAAAAAATTTCATCCTGCCCTGTTATTACTTCGTTCCATATTAAGGAAGCTTGTCGATTTCAGAGAAAGGAGCCTTCCGCCTCTTACTCCTCCAGGTAATATGCTTGAGCTTGGCTGTGCATCCGGTTCTTTTCTGGCAGAGATGCAGAGAAAAGGCTGGCAGGTAAAAGGAATTGAGTTTTCAGAAAAAGCGGCAGAAAACGCCCGCAGCGCTGGTTTTGACGTTTACGCAGGGGCATTGGAGACTGCCCCTGAACCAGAGATAAAATATGATCTGATCACTGGCTGGATGGTTTTCGAGCATCTTCACTATCCCCTTGAATGCCTGGAAAAAATCTGTGCATGGACGAAAAAAGAAGGCTGGCTGGCAATCTCTGTTCCCAATGCAGCTTATTTTGGATTTAATCTTTTTACATCAAGAGAATATTCTTTGCACATTCCAAATCATCTTTTCCATTATACACCCGAAACGGTGAAAACGATGCTGGAAAAAACAGGCTGGAAAGTGGATAAAATTTACCATCAACGGAACTCTGCAAATCTTTACTACAGCTTTAGTTATATCCTTCAGGATGCCGGATTGAAAAAAACAAGATATCTCTATGATATAATTACTGTTAAAAATCCTGCGGCACCATACCTTTTCTATCCTTTAAGCCTGCTGCTCAGTCTATTGGGCCAGACAGGACGAATGACTATTCTGGCCCAAAAAAGATGAACGTAAAAAAAACGCCAACAGTTACCATTATGATTCCTGTCTATAATCAGCAGGAATATATTCTTGATGCGGTATATTCAGCGCTGGCACAAACCTATCCCCATCTGGAGATAATCGTTGGTGATGATGCCTCAACAGATAATACCTGGAATATACTGAGTGATATTAACGATCCCCGGTTAAAAAAAATACGCAATAGCCAGAATCTGGGACGTTCCCGGAACTATCGAAATATTCTTTTCAACCATGCAGGCGGAGATTTTGTTGTTAACCTTGATGGGGACGACTATTTTACTGATCCCTGTTTTATTAATGATGCAGTTGCCAGAATCGTTTCTGATGATATTGTTATGGTCGCTGCAAAGGCGGTGACGGACCATGCCGCAAATGGCAGCAACAGTAAAAAGATATCAAAAATTCCTGATAAATTATCTTGTAACGGCCTGGAAATACTCACCAGAGTCCCCAGCAGCCGCTATATGTTTATGCATATATCGACAATATACTCAAGAAAACATGCCGTTGAACTTGATTTTTACAGGACAGATGCAATGAGTTCCGACTGGGAATCTCTTTTCCGCTTATGTCTGAGGGGCACCACCTGTTATCTGGATAAAGTTGTTGCCTGCTGGCGAATACATGGTACCAATGAAACAGGCTCTATTAATATAGATAACCATATCAATAACCTGGCTATCTGGGACAGTATATATTATGACGCAGTTCAATTTGGCATGCCGCTATGGCTTGCGCTACTGCTAAAAACAAATTGCAGGGCAAATTTACTTACAGCAAGTTTTGTCCGGATTGCCAGAAAAAAGAAATGGCAATCCCTTAAATTATTATATACCAGTTGCAAAAGATACCCCATCACAACAGCTGTTATCTTTTTCCATCCGCTTTGTCTGCCCCGAGTCTTACTTTCATTGTTCAATCTTTATTGATTTTTTCCCACCAGATAAAGCTCTGTCAACATTTCAATCTTTTATACAGCTCCTGATATTTTGCCGCAGTAGCTCTCCAGCGTAATCCCTGCCCTTCCATCCATTTTTTACCAGCTTCCCCTGCCTTGACTATATTGACTTCACCATTACTGACCTGCAAAAGCAGTGAAGCTAATGCCTGGCTGTCTCCTACCGGAAAAAGCCATCCCGTTTTTTTGTCATGAACAAGCTCTTTTGTCCCTGCAATATCCGTTGCAATAACTGCAAGACCTGCGGCCATCGCTTCAAGTACCACACTGGGTCGTCCTTCCGCCAGACTTGAAAGCAGAAAGATATCGCTTTCAGCCATTAATTGAGGGATTTCATCTGGCTTGCAGATACCAATAAAATGAACAGAGTCTCCGATCCCCAACTTCTCTACCTGCCGTTGCAGGTTTATTCGTTCAGGGCCATCGCCGGCAATGGTCAATTGCCATTCTCTTTTTGTTTTTTTAGTAAACGCGGCCAATGCCAGAAGAGTTGTTGGATAGTCTTTTCCCGGAACAAGGCTACCGATGGAAAGGATCTTCAGACAGTTTTTATCCCTTTTATCAGCGGAAACAGAAAAAAAATTATCTCCAACGCCATTGCCAATAAAAACACATGATGTATTACACCTTTCTTTTAACAACATTTCATAAATGGCACGGTTTACAGTAACGATTATATCACTTTGCCGTAAACAATATCGGTGTATTCGACTATAGATTCCTCCCTGACTCCCCATTCTCTGATCACTACCATGTAACGTGGTAATCACCGGCCGTTTATGAAAAAAACGGGTTGCACAGGCTATCGCACCACAGATAGACCAGTGACACTGAATGATATCGGCTTTACGTCCAAAACGTATCACAGCTACTGCCATTGCAGCAAGAAACGACGGCAAAAGAAGGTAATTATACTTTTTTCTCAATGCCGCCGGAATCCCTCCTGATTTCTGCGCCAGATGCTGTATAACGCGTGGAGCATAGCGAAAGCGATAAACAAAATTGTTTTGCCATAGGCTATGATTTGTTCCATCGGGAGTAATTACATATACTTCATCATTTATTTTTCGTTGGGCAATAACGAGTCGTTGTATAAAAATTCCGGCAGCGCTATCAGCGCTATCAGGGTATGAAGTTGTAACATGGACAATTTTCATAATATAATGAAAGAAGAAAAAACTTTGGCAAACGGGAACCAGATACTACACCTCTATTTTTGTTCCTACACTCTTTTTGATCCTCCGACTGTAATATCTACAATTTTTTTATCCCAATCAAAAGAGAGAAATTTCAGTGTCTCTTTCACCATATTTTTATTACTATCCAACACCTCTTTAGAGTAATATATTTCTTTTACCATTTTTACCCATTCGCTCTCTTCAAAAGGCAACAACAAGTTTTTATTAACAATTTCTCTATGTTCCGGGATATCACTGGCCAAAATTGCCTTCTCCTGAGCCACAGCTTCCAATAAAGCGTTAGGTGCCCCCTCGTGTAATGAAGGGAAGAGGACGAGATCAATACCGTCCCATAGTGTACCATCAGTTATCCAGCCATGAAATAAGACCTTTCCCTCAATACCGTATTGAATAGCTTTCTCCTCCAGCCTCTCTCGATCAGGGCCATCACCAAAGATATGAAGACAAATATCTTCTTCTCTCAAATTTTGAAAAATCTGCAATAAAAACAGTACATTTTTCCCTGTGCTCAAGACTCCAACAAATGAACAATGTAAAGTTGAACCCATGCTATCCTTCTTCTTATTATTATTTATTATTATTGGGATGTCATTTCGTAATAGTTGCACACTCTTTATTTTCGTTCGCGGATGCCTGGAAAGAGTTCGTTGTAAACATACTTCAGAAACACTATATACTTCGGCGTTAGACAATCCAAAACGCTCAATAATTGTCTCAATAAATATAATAGTTTTACTTGTACTATTCACCTTATGCGCCGTGATCGCATCTCCTCTGAGAAATACAAGCAATCTTTTTTTTAAAAAGAATCTTGTCGGCTGAAGGAGAAAAGCATAATTGCAACTAAAAGCAAACAGAATATCCACATTATTTTTTCCCGCAATATATAATAACTGAAAAGGTGCGAAAAGATGAAAGAAAAACCAGAAGAAAAGAGTCTCTGACTTTTCTTTTTTCCAGGGGAATTGGTGAAAATAACAGTTATCGTGCTGCAATGGGAAAGGCTCTACTGCAACATAATGTATGGTATTACCGCTTTGTAGGAGAGCGCTAAGAGCTCTAAAATACCTCTTGCAAAAACCTCCTTTTTTAGGCCGGTAATATGACGTCAATATTCTTTTACCCATATTAAGATTAAAGAAGAAATAATTAAAAATCAGCAACAGAAATTTTATTTAAAAACTACAAATCTAATAACAATCTCTATGTATTTTCTGAACAGAAAAGGACTTTTTGCACAAGTAATTGTTAATCTATCTATTTTGAACATCCAACAAGCTATTCCATTTATAATAAACATAAATACGCCAAAGCTTCTGTCCATTATCTCTTTTTTTTGCGGCATGTTCCATTAATAGATTATCTACATAGTCTTTTTTTACAGGACTATCTATTTGTCTGTTTATACTCCTTAGCTCATCACCAAGCCTTCCCCGGAACCAGTCACCGAGAGGCACACCGAACCCCTGTTTTCTCCTTTGCCATATCTCCGCCGGCAGCCTGGAGTAAAAAGAGTTCTTCAGCATCAATTTACCTGAATACCAGTTACGATGCCAGGCCAGAGGCAGGGAAAAGGCAAATTCAACCAGTTTATGGTCAAGAAACGGCGCCCTCGCTTCAACAGAATATGCCATTGATGCCCGGTCAACCTTACAGAGAATATCCTGCGGCAAATAGACCATGGAATCCATAAACATCATCCGCTCAATATCTTTGACATCACACTCTTCCGCAAAAATTTCACTCCCATGTCCCTGCTTATCAATATCAGGTATTAACTGGCTCATCTCCATCGGATCAAACATCATTGGCGCGATATATGGCTGTTCATATTTCATCCTGTCCATTGCCCGCACAAAAAGCTGAGCCTTTTTCAACAGACTTCTGCTATGGCTTCTGCTGCTCTCGGGAATTGACGATACCAGTGCGGCAACCCCTTTACGCAATATTCGTGGTAAGCGGGAGTACCAACGCAATACGGCCATTGCCTGATAGTGTTGATAACCCGAAAAGAACTCATCTCCACCGTCTCCGGAAAGAACAACCTTTACATGCCGGGAAGCAAGTCTGGAGACCATAGCCGTAGGCAGCAGAGAAGAATCAGCAAAAGGTTGACCAACATGTCTGAAAACAAGCTCACAGAGAGCAGTTACATCAAACTCTTCCATCTGTTCCAGATAGTGGTCTGTACCAATATACTCTGCCACTCTGGCGGCAAAAAGAGATTCGTCATAACTCTTCTGTTTGAAACCAATGGTGAATGTCTTGATCGTACCCGGGTGAAATAAATTGGCATATGACGTTATCAGTGAAGAATCCACTCCTCCGGAAAGAAAGGAACCAACTTCCACGTCCGCAATCATCCTTTTGCTTACAGCATCAGCCAGTAACACCTGCAGCTCTTCTGCTGCTTTTTTTTGTGAAAAGCGGTACCCGCCAAAGCCGGGAGTTATACGCCAGTAGCGCTTTATGGTCGGTGCTGTCTCTTTATGCCATAAAAGATTATGCCCTGCCGGGAGCTCATATACTTCCCGATAAAAAGTAAAACCGGGTAAGCAATACCCATAGCGCATAAAGTCCGCCAGGCTCGCATCATCAACGACAGGTTTTTCCCCCAGCGAATAGAGTAAGGCTGGCAGCTCCGAACAGCAGGTAATTGACTTTTTTTGCGCAGAGAGTGAATAGTAGAGAGGCTTTTGCCCTATCCTGTCTCTGGAAAGCAGAAGCCTTTCTGACTGTTGATCCCAAAATGCAAAGGCCCACATCCCTTCAAGTTGCGCAATAAAACTCTCCCCTTCACAGATAAGCCCGGCAAGGAGCACCTCGGTATCTCCTTTGGTGCAAAACTGCCATTTATCTTTTAGCTTCTCCCGCAGAATACGAAAATTATAGACTTCACCGTTATAGCTTAGCAGATAGCGTTTATCAGGTGATAACATGGGTTGCTGGCTGTCTGTCAACCCAATAATACTTAATCGTCTATGACCGCAGAAGATATTGGGGGATAAGCTGATAACACCACGCTCTTCCGGCCCCCGATGAGCAAGCATATCCACAGCTGTTTCATATCTTTTTATCAACTCTGGAGTAATACCGCTATGCTGAGAAGTGAAAAATATTCCGCACATGGGTAAATAGCTGCCTGTTACTGTTTTTTATTGAAACTATCCAACACAGGAATCAACAATCTGAGACATCAACCTATTCCACCCTGTCATAACGCATCTGAGTTATCTGTTCAGAGACAAGACCAATCAAAAAAATAATTATCGAAAAAGAGAGAAGCAGCAAAACTCCATTTGTCAACCGCCCCCACAGAAAATAAGCATAGGCATAATAAAGGACACCAGACAGAAAAAAGCAAAGACTTATAGGCAGAAAAATACGTAATGGAGAAAAAAGCGTTGCGACCTTGGTTATTATCAGAAAGAAACGGGCCCCATCTTCCAACAGTTTAATTTTGCTTTTTCCTACTCGAGCCCTTGTCGTGATAGGAATATATTTTACACTTCTCCCACTGCGAAGATACGCCATAGTAAGGGTTGAAGGATAGGAAAAAGTATTTGGCAAAAGATAGATATACTGCCGGACGACCGAAGCTTTCATCAGCCGAAAGCCGGAAGTAAGATCCGCAACAGGGAATTTTGTAATATAAGAAGCGAAACTGTTATAGAGAAAGTTGGCAAAATCCCTATGGAAAGAGGTATCTGATTTTTTTGTCCGGGCACCAACAACCATATCAAAATTTTCTTTTTCAGCCAGCAACCCGGCAATATCTTCCGGTTTGTGCTGCCCGTCCGCATCCATCAACAGTATCCACTCTCCCTTTGCCTCACGCAACCCTGTCTTAACCGCGGCACCGTTACCGATATTATAGGGGTGACTAACAACTCTTGCCCCCGCTCCGGCGGCAGCGTCCCTTGTCTGATCGGTTGACCCATCATCAACAACCAGCACCTCAAATTGAGGATAGAGCTCAAGAACCCTGGCCACCGTCGTTCCTATCACCTCTGCTTCATTATAGGCGGGCATAACAATAGAGACGGGGTAGAGAAATATATCAGCTTCGTTTATTGGCATCTCTTCCTTATCCGAAAATCAGTTTGCAAACAGGCGTTAATATCCCGGAGTTCCGATCTTCATACTTTATTATGACTGAAGACAGTCTGGTCCGGCCATGCTGGTTTACCCAATTTTATAGACATCCTGAACCTGTCGGGAATATTACATAAAATATTTGATGTGTAAACACACCGCTGTTTCATAATTTTTTACAGAATATCAAGCAAATAAAGGATCAAAGAGTTTCCCGGGTTATAATAAGACGGGAAGAACTCAATGAAATGCAAAGATATCCGGGTCATGGCATATTCTAACACAACTCCTTATCAAATAGCTTCATTTATTCCGAGATACAGGAAAATCAACCCAACAGTATCATGGGGAACAGAAATTTTCCTCCTTTAACCGATAAACCAGCGTGACTGAAGAAATCTCAACCCATACTGATTATAAGAAAATATGGGTGAAACCAAGTTCTGCCGCCAGGTTTTCAGCAAGCCCTGCATTCTGCGCATGCAGATCACCGCCACTGCTGAAAACCAGGGTATGGCTATCACCCATAAGAATCACCGGACTTTCAGGCCAGAGAGCGGGTGAAGATGCCTTTACCACCTTGACAAAATCAAGGGCAACCTCCTCCTGCTGCTGGTTATTGCCAAGCATCACCGCCAGATCCCCTGTAATGGAAATTTTTCGTTTGTCACGGGTAAACGCATCCGCAGAAGCAGCCATTTCATCATACCAGCCTTCAGCCCTGACTTTTCTGGCCATCGCATCAGCCAGGATTGCCAGCCCGGCACCACTGTAGTGACTGTCTGTTTTACAGTAGAGTTGCTGCCCTCTCTTTTTGGCTGCAATAAATTCAGGAATAAGATCTATGACCTGTACCCCGGCTGCCGCTAATTCATCGTAAAAGCGGGCATATATCTCTCTGTCGTCCTTTACCTTTTCATCACTGAGCCCAGCGTCAAGATATTCAGGATAAACAAGTGCCTTTGGCGGCACACAGACCAGATACAGGGTGATACCCTTCTCCTGTAATTTTTCC
>PDWJ01004235.1_pt1 | contig 12807 bp, 9 predicted proteins | sample 1430881 | NCBI WGS metagenome assembly PDWJ01 (sample SAMN01162460, study PRJNA174530) | Oral metagenome, whole genome shotgun sequencing project. | biome: Marine environment; feature: Marine mammal; material: Swab sample of the gingival sulcus; isolation source: swab sample of gingival sulcus... | reverse complement strand
AGTATCAGCCCGGCAACGGCACTTGCCTTCGTGTTCGCGATGTTTTTCTCTATCCCCTGCATTGGAACACTGGGAACACTCTATGCGGAAACCGATTCGTTGAAATGGACGATAACTGCGGCCTGTTATTATACAGTAACCAGTTTTGTGATGGGAGTGCTTGCCTATCAAACAGGATGCCTGTTGTTGTAGTTGATACCCTGTCCCTCATTTTTGTATATGGTATTACTCAGCGTTATGCTCCGGACGTTCTTGCAGCTGGTCGAGCAGCCGCTGGTGGATATTGTCAAAGCCCCCGTTGGAGAGAATGGCAACCACATCGCCTGGCTGCAGCTGTTTCTCGAGTGATTCGAGTAGGGCATCTGTGTTGTCATAGGCCGATGCCTGCAGTTCAAATATCTCTTTGAGATCCCGGGCGAGCTGTCTTGAACTGAAGAGCTCTCCTTTGAAATTGTCAAGGGGGATCGGTTCACGCAGCAGGACAAGATCCGCCTCTTGAAAGGCCTCCACATAATCTTTTTGGAAGATCGAACGCCTCGAGGAGTTTGTCCGCGGTTCAAAGACAACGACGAGCCGCCGCCCCGGATAACCACCTTTCAGCGCAGAGATGGTCTCTTTTACCGCAGTCGGGTGGTGGGCAAAATCATCGATGACGGTGATGCCGTATCTTTCACCCCGAACCTCCTGCCGACGTTTTACCCCTTGAAAGGAGGAGAACCCCTCCTTGGCCATGATTCCCTGAACCTCCAGTTTGTGTAAAACGGCCCAGACTGCAAGAGCGTTGAGGCAGTTATGCCTTCCGGTCATGGCCAGCGCAAGACGATCAATCTGCTGCCCGTTACGTTGTATGGCAAAGGTTGTTTTGCCATCCTTTGTCCGGCGTTCGCCCAGAGACCAGTCATAAGAGGAGGAGAGACCATAGCTCTGCAGGCTGCATCTGGCATCCTTGATCACCTCCCGAACATTTTCATCGTCGAAATTGGCGATGAGCAGTCCATCTTCGGGAATCAGGGCCACAAACTTTCGGAATGTCTGCTTTATGGCCTCAAGGTCAGGGAAGATATCGGCATGGTCAAATTCGACCGAGGTGAGGATGGCGATATGCGGCCTGTAGTGCAGAAACTTTGAGCCTTTGTCGAAAAAAGCACTGTCATACTCATCGCCTTCACTGATAAAACAGGCACCCTTTCCCAGCCGGAAATTGGCGTTGAATTCCCTGACAATGCCACCGATCATAAAGCTTGGGTCAAGCCGGGCATGAAACAGGGCCGAGGCAAGCAGCGAACAGGTGGTTGTCTTGCCGTGGGTTCCAGCCACCACAAGCGAGGTTCGGCCACGGATAAAGAAATGTGCCAGGGCCTGGGGAAAGGAGAGATAGCAGATATCTGTCCGGCTGAGGGCTATGGCCTCCGGATTGGTTTTTGTAATGACGTTACCGACGATCACCAGATCAGGTGCTGGACTGAGATTTTCTGCTGCGTAGCCCTCTATGATCTTGATCCCTCTCTCAACGAGAAATTCAGACATCGGCGGGTATATCTGCTGGTCGCTTCCCGTTACTGTATAACCCGCCTCCTGCAACATCCCGGCAAGTGCCGCCATACCGGTTCCACAGATACCCATGAGATGGATATGTTCGATGTTTTGGGGTGGTATATTCAGGTCTGCGTGAAGTAGCAACATTACCTCTCGTTACGCACCGTTTTTTCTATACTCGTATAGATATTACGAAATTGCAGATCAAAGCCGGCAGGGTTTATTTTTCCGGTCTCGATAAACTTAATGATGATCTCTTTACTTGTTTTCAGTATGGCTTCATCACCGACCGCATCATTGCATTTCTTTGTCTGTTCTTTGTTCTGTGTTGAAGGCATGTTCTCGCTCCTCTTTGATAGATGGTGGATGAAGGCCGGATCTGTCTGTCTGGCTCCGGTAAATGATCGCTCGAGCAGCGCTTCCGCCGCCGAAGAAGGCCAATTCATTACGAAGCGGCGGAGGCGCAGGGATAAGAATAACCGATCAAGCCATCCTCGCCCGAAGTATTACGGTAAAAACAAAGATTTTTCCAGCAAAGAGTTTTGGCTGGCCGTTCTTTTTCGGAAAATTGTTGAATATGTTCCTGCCTGGGCTTGTCTGGAAAAATACAGATCGACGGGTTCGTCATAGCAGCAACTGAGGCAGCTTGAGAAGCGCACAGAGAATCGTTCACTCTGCTTCCCAGGCCGGTCAGCTATCGATTGTACAGCAGTCAGGGTGGGGAGCTGCGACCTCGCAGGAAAAAGGTCTGTCTTCTTTAAGGTCTTATTTCCCAGGTTGTACCTTCGGGGCTGTCTTTTAAGCTGATATTGTTGGCCAGAAGCTGGTCCCGTATCTGGTCACTGCGTGCCCAGTCTTTTGCTGCCCGGCACTGCTCTCTTTCCCGGATCAGCTCTTCGATTTTCTCCTCCGTATAGCCGCTTGCCGCAAGCTGTTTCTGTTGGAGGTCTTTGAGGAATACCGCTGGCTCTTCTCTGAGCAGACCCATGATCTGGGCCAGCTCTTGTAGCGTTTTTATTGTACTCCCCAGTAGCCGAAGATCAGTTTCGGGCAGAGGTCGGGGCAGGCTTGTGCGCATCTTGTTTATCGTTTTGACGGTATCCAGAAAGATTCCCTGGGCCTGGGCTGTGTTAAAGTCGTTGTCCATGGCCTCTTGAAAGCGATCTCTGAGGGCAAGCAGCTTTTTTCGGTCTTCATTGTGGATGGATGATTTTTCCTCTGCCGCAACCGGTTCTCCGCTGAGTTGTTCGCTGGCGGCGAGACAGTCATAGAGGCGAAAAAGGCCCCTTGCCGCATCCTGTAGAGCGGATTCGGAGAAATCCAGCGGGCTTCTGTAATGCTTTGAAAAAATAAAAAAACGCAACACCTCTGGATGACAGTGTTCGAGGATGTCCCGGACCCGAAGAAAATTGCCAAGCGATTTTGACATCTTTTCATCACGAATAGTGACAAAACCATGGTGAATCCAGGTCGAGGCAAAGCTTTTTTCGTGTACGCCCTCACTTTGGGCTATTTCGTTCTCATGGTGGGGAAAGATAAGATCCTGACCGCCGCCGTGGATATCGAAACTCTCTCCGAGATATTTTTTACTCATTGCCGAGCATTCTATATGCCAGCCCGGCCGTCCTTCTCCCCAGGGACTTGTCCATTTGGGCTCTTCCGGCTTTGATTTTTTCCAGAGCACAAAGTCCATTGGATCCCGTTTCTGCTCGCTTATCTGTACCCTGGCTCCGGCCTGCATCTCTTCTATGTTTCGCTTGGAGAGTTTGCCATAGTCCGGGAAGCTGCTGACCTGGTAATAGACATCACCTCCAGAGGCATAGGCCTTGCCCTGGTCAACGAGCTGTGCAATCATGTCAATCATTTCATCAATATGCGCTGTTGCCCGTGGTTCAAGGTCCGGCCGGTCAATACCAAGCCGGTCCATATCCAGATAAAATTCATCGATAAAGCGATTGGCGAGTTCTTCCGGAGAGATCTTTTGTTCGTTGGCCCTGGCAATAATCTTGTCGTCGATATCGGTAAAATTGCGCACAAAGGTGACCGTATAGCCGCGAAACTTGAGATATTTGACGATCATATCGAAGGCAAGTGAGGAACGGGCATGCCCTATGTGGCAGTAGTCGTAAGATGTTATGCCGCAGACATACAGTTTTACATGGCCGGGCACAAGCGTCTGGAAAGGTTCTTTCTTGCCGGTAAGGGTGTTGTAGATCTGTATCATGCTCTTGTGAACTGGTTATGGACAGTTGGAGGTTTCTCTAGTACATAGTGTAGCTTACATATTGCAGCAGCCTGTAGCCCGGATTTCTGATCAGTGTAGCCGTCAAATGCTGTCGTTTTGCGTCTCATTGTCGAGGAGAAATGCCGGTTAGAGCGGCGTTTGCAGATCGCTCGCCTTGCCTTTTTAAGGCGCCAAACTGATTATAATAATCCTATTAGGGGGAAAAGACAAGAATGGGCCTTTTCAAGAGGAGAGCTGGGTATGATGCAGGAATCCTGGGCAGGTATTTCCATCCCCGGGCTGTTTCATTGCTCTTTCTTGGCTTTTCTGCAGGGCTGCCGTATTTTCTGATCTTTTCGACACTTTCGGTCTGGCTTCGTGAGGCCGGGGTGGCCAGATCGGCGGTCACCTTTTTTAGCTGGGCGGCTCTCGGCTACTCTTTTAAATTTTTTTGGGCGCCATTGGTGGATCTTCTTCCTTTACCATTGCTGACCAGGCTTTTAGGCCGGAGGAGAAGCTGGCTGTTTTTTGCCCAGTCCGCGATTATCTGTTCTCTGGTCTTTATGGCCTCGCTCGATCCGTCCGTTTTAACCTCTTTGAACCTGATGGCCCTCGGCGCGGTGGCCCTTGGCTTCTCGGCGGCAACCCAGGATATCGTTATCGATGCCTACCGCATAGAATGTGCGGAAGAGAGGTATCAGGCCCTTCTCTCTGCGATGTATATCGCCGGCTATCGAATTGGTCTTCTCGTTGCCGGGGCTGGCACACTGGTACTTGCTCGCTATTTGGGTTCAAGTGTCGATGCCTACAGTTATACCGCCTGGAGAGACACCTATCTGGTGATGGCGGGGACCATGCTTTGTATTATCCTGCTCACCCTGCGTATCGATGAGCCGGATACCAGCGAAACGGTGCGCAGGCATCGGTGGCGTCTTGCCGACTATTGTCGGATTCTCTGTCTGTTTGTCCTTGCGGTCTCTGCTTTTATCCTTGCCTTTATTGGCTTTGGCCGACTGCTTGCCGGGCTGGACAGTGACGTCTCCTCTGCTGGACTCCTTGTTGCCTTTTTGATCGAGTCCTTTCGCTTTGCTTTTTCGCTGTTTGTCGCAATAGTCGCTGGTTATATCGCGGTCTTGGCTGGGCTCGTCAACAGAGATATGGCCCGGGATGCCTACGTGGCTCCGGTTCTCGACTTTTTTCAGCGTTACAGCCTAAAGACAGCCGTGATTCTTCTTTTGCTTATTGCCTTTTACAGACTCTCCGATATCGTGCTTGGTGTTGTTGCCAATATCTTTTACCTGGATACCGGTTTCAGTAAAAACGCCATCGCTGGAATCAGCAAAACCTTTGGGTTGGGGATGACCCTTTTCGGTGGATTTGTTGGTGGTTTTCTCACTGTCCGCTTTTCTGTACGCTGGATTTTATGTCTTGGCGCAGTCCTTGCCGCCGGTACAAACCTGCTGTTTATGCTGCTGGCACACACTGGAGATAATCTGCTGGTTTTGACCCTGGTGATCGGCGCCGATAATCTGGCCGCCGGAATAGCCACCACCGCCTTTGTCGCCTTTCTCTCCAGCCTGACAAGTATCTCTTATACGGCGACGCAATATGCGATGTTCAGTTCTCTGATGACTCTGTTTCCTAAAGTTGCCGGTGGATATGCGGGAACGATTGTCTCGGCCATCGGTTACCAGAGCTTTTTCCTGCTCACCGCAGCACTGGGGGTTCCGGTGGCAATTCTTGCCTGGCTTGTGGCAAGGAATCCGGATGTTGGTCGTTAAAAAACTCTTTTTGCGGTGTACGAGGTAATCTGTTTCTGAGATATAAATTCAGTCGGCCGGCGGCCATCTGAGAGGCTCTGCCTGCACTTTTCTACGCAGCCAGTTGATTGGCTTTTGCACCTGTGGTTTCTGCGACAAAAGAAAGACAAGCCGTTTTTTCCCCGGGTAATCGAGGAGAAGAAGGGCGAGAAAGATCGTGATAAGGCCCTGTCCGGGGAGAAAGAGCATAAGGATGCCGGCAGCGAGCAGAATCAGACCGAACAGATTTTTGATCAGAAAAAGAAGCAGCTGATACGGCGTCCTGTTTTTGTTTCCCTCGCTGCCAAAACGAAGAAAATAGTCTGTTGGAATATTTTTAACCAGTACAGGCAGCAAAAGAAGCGAAAGAACGAAAGTCAAAACTGAAGCGGCCGCCAGCCAGCCGCCGAGTATCAGCAGGGATTCTGAAAACTCAAAAAGAGTCCGGCCTGTTACATCTGGATTTGATGGCATAGTCGATTCTGGCAGCTGTGTGCCTACAGAGGCCTGATGGTAATTTTTACCCCCGGAGACTGCCCCTGGGCAGAAGCTGTGTTTTGTGGCGGAACGATCCTTACTCTCGGGGGATCCTGAGAAAAACCGGCGCCAAGACGTTCTTTGACCAGCTCAAGGCGCTTGCCGGCGAGTTCAAGCAACATCGCATCACTTACCACCATAGGCTCCGGCTGTATTGGGGTAAAACTGGTCAGCAGATCTTCTGGAATATCCGTCTCCGAGATAGCCCCACCGCCTTGTGCCTGCGCCGCTTTTTCTGCGACTTGCCGTTGGTACTGTTCTTTCCGAGCCTTCCAGGCCGCAAAGCGCTTTTCGTTTTCCAGCTCAACGCGCTTTTTTTCATACTGTTCAAGCTGAAGCTGCATACTTGCCATATCCGAGTTCCGGTCAATACCCGCTGAAAGCTCAAGGCCAATCCTTGGGTAGTCGGATAACAGGGCTTGATAGCGGAGCATTGTTTTATGGCCATCGGCGGTAGGGGTGAATTCACCCGGGGTGAAATCCACATATTCTTTGTCGATCAAATCCGCGTAATCTTTGGTAACAAGAAACAGTGGTGAGAGACCGGCCTTCAGCTCCATGGTCTTCAGGGCCTGCGTAACATCCTGCAGCACGGTTCTATTCTGGGTAAGGGCAAGATCTGACTCTTCTTGTCTCTCTATGAGGTAAGTGCCGTCCTCTCTGCTCAGCATTGCCAGGACCAGAGCCAATTCCGGTTGAATGTTGTCCGTCTGCAGACCTGTGAAAACACCACGCACAAGCAGCTGGTTCTTCTCTCCTGCAAAGCGTGAATCAAGATCCAGATCAACAGAGGCCGAATCCACCTGCAGGCCGCTGAGATCTGCGGCAAGCTGCGTGCGAATATTGCGCAGAGGATATCCTTGAAGGGTCAGAAGCGAAGACTCTTTTTGCCCTTGTTCCGTTGGCAGGAAAGAGCCTTTCCAGGTAAAATCTGCACCATCCAGTAAGCCGCTGAAGGCAAAAGAGCTGCTCTGGGGCGATCTGGTTGTGTGGATGTCCTTGATCGCCCCCTCGACCTTTGTTGCCAAGCCAGTCCAGGGCGGAGACATCCTTTGATCGTTCATGGTAACAGTTGCGTCGTTGATCGCGATCTCTTGCAGATCTAGAGGAGAGAGAGCGTTTTTTCGATCCTTTTTTTGCGGCCCTGTAGAGGTTTGGACGAGATGCTGCCGGATCGCTTCAATGAGTGCCCTGGAAAGAGGAACGGTGTTTTTTTCTATTGAAACCTCTGTTTGCAGCTGATCGATCTGTATCCGGCCAATGCCTAAATGGGAGGGATCTGTACGAAGATGCAGATTTTCACAGGAGAGCTTTTGCCAACGCAGCGGAGCAGCTCCGGCTCTTTGCAGACCTCCGTTCTCGTGGGTGAAGTTGCCGGAAAAGGAAAACCGGGGCAGGGTCACGTTGCCGCTTCCGGAGACCTTTCCTGTACTCTTGCCAAGAAACGTGGTCCCGGGAAGAAAGGCGGCCGCTTCCTGCGCGCCCAGAGCGGTAAAGCGGGAAGAGAGGCTGAGCTTGAAAGGTGCACTGGAAATATCACCGTTGCCCTCAATTTTTCCGCCGCTCTTGGTCTTTCCACGAATGGCTATCTGTCCGGGGCTTTCTGCATCTTTTTGTCTGGTTATTGACAGGCTGCAGTCCTGGATCTGTATCGGTTGTGCCCTGGAGGCCATCTGTAACTGCAGGCGCCCTTGAAAAACAAGATGAGGAAGAGAGGCGCCGAGGCCTTGAGGCTGGCTGAGGAATCCGGGAAGTTTTTGGTTATTCCAGTAAATATCCCCGCCTTCTATGGTAATTTCACCGAGGTCAGGTTTTTTTAAGTTGAGGTTGCCACCCTTGAGAGTAAAGCGCCTGGCGCTGAAAAAATGCCTGCCGGACTCCTTGAACTGAAGATTCTGCAGCGCAAGGTTGAGGTTTGCGTAGCGAAATTCCGCCTTCCTGTCTTTGCCGGGGGTAATGGTGATATGACTGCGCAACCAGCCCTTGCCCTGGCTCTCGATCTTCCTGCCGGGAAAGAGCAGAGCCATTACCTTGCTGGCCTCAATTTCCTGCAGCTCCAGCTCACCGCTGAGAGAGACCTTACTGTCAATCTGTCCGGTATAGGTAAAGCGGCCTTTTTTCTGTTGATCTTGGCCTGAAACAGACAAGGAGGCAGTTTCCCGAGCCTCTGGCAGGTCTGCCGCATTTGGATTTGTCGCGTAATTACGCAACTGAACCTTGAGTTGCTCGATAATATGCGGTTTGGCTGCTTTCTCTGCGTTCGAGGCGATTTTCAGGCTGCCACTGATATCCGCTGCACGAATCAGGATATGCAGATTTTGTAAAGGAGCCGATAGCTGCCCGGGGACCTGTCTTGCCCGGGGCAGAATGGAGAGCAGGTCTGCTGTGAGAGAGGAGCCGTTATAGTCGATTTTGGCTGCATCGGCAGTACATTGCTGAATTTCTATCCGGTGTTGAATCGGCCTGTAGTGTCCATCGATATGGATCTCTGGAACCTCTACCGCCAGATTCTGCCGGGGAAACCGTCCGGCAAGATCCTTGAGCGCAAGGCTGTAGTCAACGACGGTTTTCTCTTGCCTGCTCCCCTCCCCGTGGAAGGTGATGCTGAGCTCTGCGTCCATTTTTCCCCGCTGTACGTCAAACGGCATCTCCATTGGCAGGTATTGTGCATAGTTCAAGAGCTCGACATCGTCGAGTTTGCAGGAGAGCTGGCTGGACGCAATCAGCCCTGATTCTGGATCAAGCCTGGCCGAACCGGTCAGAAGCACGGGGCTGCCGTTAATGACCGCCGAAAAATGTGGCTTGATAAAGTTTTCGACCGCATAGGCAATATTGGACAGACTTGGCAGCTTGAGTTGTATGTTTTCCACCCGGTGTCGTTTGCCCGTGGATGCATCGCTGAAATCGATAGCGCTGTCTGTTACGGAAATATTGTTCAGAGAAAAGCGAAAGGGCAGCTCAGAGAAGACCAGCATTGCGCGCCCCTCATCTTCTCCGTTTATCGGCAGAAAAAGCTCTGCAAGGTCGTACGAGTGGTCCTTTTTTCTCTCGACGGATAGGGCGAGACCGGAGAGGAGAACCTCCTTGCAAACCAGGTTCATTCGCAGAAATGGAACAGGCGCAAAGTCCAGTTGGAGCCGGTCAAATCGAACGAGCGGCCTGTGGGTCTCATCGCGTATCGAACCATTTGCAATATTCAGCCTGTAGGTGAATGGGTTGAAACGAATCGTATCGGCAGCAAATTCGGCCTTGTCCTGGTTGAGAAAACGGCCGGGCAGATGTCTTTCAATATAGTATGGGACCCCGATAAAACCGGTTATACTGTATACAGCCAGCAAGAGCAGCCCGGCAAGAGGCCAGAGCCACAAACGCCTGGGACGCCCTTTTCGCCCGGTTTTTCGGGAGGGGCGGCGCTGTGGAGGTTCTGAGGCTATTTGCTGGTCATCTTCCTGGTAATCCGGGTTAATGGGAATATTTCCGTAAAGATCTGACATAGTCTGTATAAAGGTTGAAAACAGCGGGCAATAATTACAGGTTAACGGCGTTCTGGTACAATCAATAGATCAGGATAATGCTGATTTGGCACCCTGGCAGACGTGCCGATCCGCCGCCTGTGCTCTGCAATATTCGATTTTCGGATGAAGGTCAAGATGCAGGATGATTTTACTCCGGTTCCGATCCTCGCGAAGACAGTTTCGATGTCACCCGGTGCCGACTGGCAATATTCAGAAGACCTGACTGGAACGCAAACCAAAAAACCCGGGCGAAATATTTCGGGCAACAAAATTTAATACATTACTAGAAAATTACTATCATTTACGGTAAATTTGTTCTACTTTACAGCAGGCCTGCAGATGTTGTATTGATTTCTCCCTTTTTTGCTGATCGGTTCCCCTATGCTGACCAATTTTTCATATTTCAGGTGGCAGGATTTTGTCGATATTCTGGTGGTAAGTTTTATTATCTATCAGCTTATCTCAATAATCCGCGGAACCCGTTCTGTGCAGATGGTCGCCGGTATCGGGGTGCTTACCGCCATCTACTTTATGGCGATTTCGCTCGATCTTGCGGCCCTGACCTGGATTATGCAGACCTTTCTCAGCTCGATCCTCCTGATTGTTATCATTGTCTTTCAACAGGATATCAGAAGGGCCCTTACCCAGGTGGGCAGGTCTCCCTTCCATAAAACCACCGAGGTGGTTGACAGGGAACTCGACGAGATCGTCAGCGCCCTTTTTTATCTTGCCAAACGAAGAATAGGGGCCTTGGTTGTTCTTGAACGGGATATCCGGCTCGGTGATTTTCTGGAAATCGGTTTTCGTCTTGATGCCCGCCTGACAAAAGAACTTCTCATTTCGATCTTTATGCCGGTCTCACCGCTGCACGATGGCGCGGTTCTTGTGAGTAACGGCAGGGTGGAGCATGCGGGCTGTATCCTCCCGCTTTCCCAAAACCCCTATATCAACAAGAAGTACGGGACCCGGCATCGGGCTGCCATCGGCCTTGCCGAGGAAACCGATGCCATAGTACTGGTGGTATCAGAAGAGACGCAGGAGGTTTCGGTGGTACAGCATGGTGCTTTGACGACGGTTGAGGATGAGATTGCCTTGACCAATACACTCAAGGCTCTTTTTTTAGACCAGAGCGGCAATAAGGACGCCTGGAGAAACTGGATTCGAAAATAATGAAGCCTTTCGGTTCTAAAGGTTTTCTCGCGCAGAGGAGACGATTGACAAGCATTATTTCCAGCGAATGGATGCTCAAATGTATCTCCCTGCTGTTGGGGATTGGTCTCTGGTATTTTGTCGGGGGAGAAGACAGGATCGACAAAAACATCATGGTTCCGATCGAGATTATTAACCTGCCGAGGGATCTTGTTATCTCCAATCAGTTCAAAAAAGAGATAGAGGTTACCGTCAGTGGGCCGCGTTCGCTGATCCTGGAGATGAGGCAAAGGGCCGTTACCCGGCAAATCGATCTTTCCGATGCGACGCCGGGAACAATGGTTATAGAAAACGATAATGACCATATCCCTGTATCCCGTGGCATAACCGTGCAGCGGGTCAAACCTTCTTCGATTATTCTGTCGCTGGATAAACTGGTGCAGAGGCAGTTCCCTGTGGTCGCCCGTACCGTGGGCAAGGTGGCGGATGGTTACTACCTGAAGGCATTGCAGACCGATCCCGAGGTGATCTCTATCACCGGGCCTCTGACAGTTCTGTCGCAGTTTTCCGAGCTGTCAACCAAGGCCATTGACATCAACGGCGTAAAGCAGTCTTCACATCTGCAGGTTCCGTTGGAGCTGACTCCGGATATTGTTGCCCTTATTGGTGAGACCTCGGTTACCGCTGATCTGAGTATCGCCCTTGAGACGGTGACCAAAACGGTCAAGGAAATGGCGGTTGAGGTCGTCGTCGATGGAAAACGGCGCAAGGTAACACCACCGACCGTACAGGTCGCCATGAAGATACCGAAAAAAATGGTCGGCAAGAAGCTGCGCATCAAAAAACTGTTCACAGTCACTGCTGTCGAGCGGGAAAACTCAGAACTCTGGGATGTAGAGATCATTCCGCAAAAGGATCTTGAATACCCGATAGAGGTCTTGTCTGTTCTGCCTTCCCAGGTCCTTGTCGAGAGCCCGAATCCTGCTCCGGTGTATAAAACGGATGCCGAACCTGTGGATAAAAATGGCGGCGCCCTTGTCCCTGTACGGATAGCCCCGGACTCTTTGCCGAACAAGGCCAGGGTGGATAAGTACAACCCGCCTCCCCGCACTACCGCCCCCGGGAAACAGAGCGAACACATCTCGAAATAGAAGATATTGTTCGGGTTTTCAACCACTGTCCATCGGCCACAACCTTAAAAAATACCGTTTTTTTGGCGTATAGACTTTTCCCTGCCTCTTCATCTAGAGAGCAGTTACAACGAGAGGCTACGACAATTGAGAGATTTCAATCCCATGTGGATGTAGGATGTGAGGAGAGAGCAATGAGACAACTCTTTGGCACCGACGGTATTCGCGGTGTGGCAAATGTCTATCCGATGACCACGGAGATAGCCATGCAGGTGGGGCGTGCCATCGCCTGTATCGTCAAGGAGAAGAGAGGACGAAAGAGAATCGTTATCGGCAAGGATACGCGCCTGTCGGGCTATATGCTCGAAAATGCCCTTGCCGCCGGTATCTCTTCAATGGGGGTCGATGTTATGCAGGTCGGCCCTCTGCCAACGCCGGGTATTGCCTTTATAACTAACTCCATGCGCGCCGATGCCGGGGTGGTTATCTCGGCATCGCATAATCCGTTTCAGGATAACGGTATCAAGTTGTTCTCCGGCGATGGATTCAAACTGGCCGATGAGGTTGAGCTGCAGATAGAACAGCTGGTCCTCTCCGAGCAAATGGCCGCTCTCAGCCCGGTTGCCGAAGAGGTGGGCAAGGCAAAACGTATTGATGATGCCAGGGGGCGCTACATCGTCTTTTTAAAACACACCTTCCGTATTTCTGACAAGCTCCCAGCTGATGCTGCTGGCTAGTAGACCCCGCTTTGATCAGCACTGCACTGCACGAAGCTGTGGAGGGTGTGTGGGTAAATAGGACACAATCAGCATTGAGTAGCAGAGGCAGAGAAGTACACAGATTATTACTACAATATAATGTGCCAAAGGCCATGGGGACTCTGTTTTGTCTCATGAAGAAAGTGCTATCTGTGCGAA
>PDWJ01004882.1_pt1 | contig 12810 bp, 14 predicted proteins | sample 1430881 | NCBI WGS metagenome assembly PDWJ01 (sample SAMN01162460, study PRJNA174530) | Oral metagenome, whole genome shotgun sequencing project. | biome: Marine environment; feature: Marine mammal; material: Swab sample of the gingival sulcus; isolation source: swab sample of gingival sulcus... | reverse complement strand
CCCCACCGGGAAAATCAATTTTCTAATGCGGGCTTCGGTCAGGCGTGACAGTGATTCCCGATCCGGTGCCACCGCAAACAACCGTTGTGATGCCTTGGCAGTCACCTCATCTTTGGTTCGAGCCGAAAGAATGGTAGCGACCAGCACCTTGAATGGAGAACGGGTCTGGATGGCAATCAAATCCACCACAGGCACGGCATAGTCCGCAACTTCCTTTTTGAGGATCGTTAAAAACTTAGAGATATTTACGGCCATAGGGATGCCCCCTATTGAGTGATGAAATAATAGACTAGGGGCAGAAAAATCGCCGGCAGCATATTGCCCACGGCGATTTTCTTTTCTCTGATCATGTTCAGCCCGATGGCCAGAATCAGCAATCCGCCCACAGCAGACATCTGGCTGACCACAGATGGAATCAGGTAAGGCTTCATCATCCCGGCCGCCAGGGTAATACTTCCCTGGTAAACCAACACAGCAAATGCAGAGAGTCCCACGCCCGCCCCCAAGGACGCGGTCAGGATGATGGAGACGGTGCCATCCAGAAACGATTTCGCAAACAGGGTCTGATGGTTCCCCGTCAACCCGCTTTCAAGGGACCCGACAATGGCCATGGATCCGACGCAGTAAAGCAGGGAGGCGGTGACAAACGCGGTGGACAAGGAGTGCTTTCCAGGTTCAGGTGTGGTAAATCGACGCTCCAGTGCATCGCCAAGTCGCTTGAGATAGGCTTCGATGCCGATCAACTCCCCCATCAAGGCACCGGCAGCAAGGCAGATGATAATCACAAGTACGTCTGGACAGGCCAAGGCGCTTTTGATACCGATGAGCATCACAGACAATGATACGGCCTGCATGACGGTTTGGTTATACCGTTCCGGGATACCATTTCGAAACAGCATCCCCACGATGGTGCCGGCCACAATGGCCAGACAGTTTACAAAGGTCCCCCACATCATCAGTCTATACCGGATCTACAGCAGGGTCTGCTTTATATAATTCACCCCATTTTCAAACAATCGAATTCCTGTGACCACCCCTTCACCAGGGACGTTTCCCTGACGTTTTGCCTGCTCTTTGTGCCGGGGCCAGTCCGGATGATTAGTAAAATGGGTATAGGCTTCCGGATGGGGCATCAGCCCAAAAATCCGGCCGGTGGCATCGCATATGCCCGCAATATCTGCCATGGCACCGTTGGGATTTTCAGGAAATGCGCCATGGGCCAGTGTACCGTCGGGCCGGGCATATTGAAAAACGACCTGATTGCCCGCCATCAGCCGGTCAATGACCGCCTGGTCTGCCACAAACTTGCCCTCGCCATGGCGGACAGGATAATCCACCACATCCAGTCCCTTGGTAAATACACAGGGGCATCCAGGCCGGGAAGCAGGCCGAGATTGACCAGGGCCTGGAACCCGTTGCAGATACCGATGACAAGTTTTCCAGCGGCCACGAAATCCAGAAGGTCTTTGCCAATGGTATGTTTCAGTTTCAATGCCTGGATCACCCCGGCACCATGATCATCACCCCAGGAAAATCCGCCACCCAAGGCCAGGATATGGTAATCCACCAGCCGTTCTTCGCCGGAAATCAAGGTATTGATATGCACCCTGCGGGACTGGGCACCCGCCATTTCAAAGGCCAGGGCCGTTTCAGTATCGCAGTTCAGTCCAAATCCGGTGAGTATCAGCGCTTTTACCGTGCTCATATCATCTCTCCAAAGGGGGTATTAAATGCCGTATCCATATCATTAATGCTCAGATCCACCAGCACCTGATCATTGCTGCCGGTGATGGTCAACCGGTCATGCCGATCGGTCACCGATCCCACACATGCACAGGGCAGACCCTTGGTCAATTTTTCAAATGTTTCTTTATGGGTTGGGTCAATGGTCAGGATAAAGCGCCCTGCAGATTCACTGAACAACGCAATGTGATCATCCAACGCCGTACCGGATTTCACCGGAATCTTGGATAGATCAATATCCATTCCCAATCCGCCGGCCATGGCTTTCATGGCCAAATGGACGCCCAAGCCCCCCCTTGCAATCGCATGGCAGGAGGCGATCAACCCCTTATCAATGGCTTTTTCAAGGGCCTTATACAATACCTTGGATGCAGAAAAATCAACCTGGGGCACATTCAAGCCAGTTTTACCAAACATATCATAATACTCAGAGGCCCCCAGTTCATTGGCCGTATCTCCCAGCACATACACCAGGTCCCCGGATATTTTGGGATCCAGGGTCACACATTTGGTGATGTCATCCACCACCGATGTGGCGGAAAACTGAACGGTCTCCAGTGCAGACACCTTGGTCCGCTCCCCAAATTTCCCTTCCAGATGGCCATCCACATACATGGAATCCTTACCGGAAAGCAGCGGAATCCCATAGGCCAAGCAGGTATCTTTCAGCGCCCGGCAAGCCCGAACCAACTGGGCCGCCTTGAACTTGCCGTCGGGATTGGACTTGGGATCATACCCAATGTTGGGCCAGCAAAAATTATCCAGGCCGCCGATATGGTCAAAGGAACCACCCACGGCGATAAGTCGGCGCACCGCCTCATCAATGGTGCAGGTCATCATATGGTAGGCATCAATACGGGAATACCAGGGCAACAGACTCTGGGAAAAGACCAATCCTTTCTGGCTGGTCAATATGGGCCGGGTGACCGAGGCATCCGAGGGGATATTATGGTTGACGCCTACCAGGGGTTTCACCACCGAACCGCCCTGCACTTCATGGTCGTATTGGCGGATGATCCATGCCTTGGAACAGATATTGGGCCGGGCCAGCATCGCTGCCAGAATGCCATTCACATCTCCGGGCGGAGAAATCACAGGTTCAGTCAATCCCCGTGTTTTTGGCGGTGTCCAAACCGCCTCAAATTCCCAGGCGGGGAATCCTTTATCCAGCAAATCCATATCCACATAGGCACAGGTCTCATCTTTATATTTAATGTGCAGCTTACCGGTATCGGTATATTGGCCGATCACCGTGGATTCCACCTCATGCAGGTCGGACAATGCCATGAACCGATCCAGATGCTCAGGTTTCACGGCAATGGTCATTCGCTCCTGGGATTCAGAGACCCAAATCTCCCACATGTCCAGCCCTTCATACTTGAGGGGGACCCGATCCAGCCACACCTCGCACCCATTGGAAAGCATAGCAGACTCGCCCACGGAAGAGGACAATCCCCCGCCGCCGTTATCGGTAATAAAGGTGATCAGCCCCTCATCCCGGCACACCAACAAAAAATCGTGCATCTTTTTTTGGGTATACGGGTCGCCAATCTGTACATGGCCGGCCGGTGTGTTTGCCGAATAGCTTTCAGAAGAAGCCGTGACCCCGTGGATGCCGTCCTTGCCGACCCGGCCGCCGCTCATGATAATCAGCTCTCCCGGAGAGGTTGTTTTTTTGTGGCTGGGACGGCCGGCCACGGTTTTGGGCATGATCCCCAGTGCCGTTACAAATACCAGGGACTTTCCCATGTACCCATGGTCGAACAGGGTTTGTCCAAATGTGGTGGGCACCCCGCTTTTATTTCCACCGTCTTTCACCCCTTCAATCACCCCGTCCAAAAGCCGTCGCGGGTGAAGCGGCGGTTTTAAGGGGCCGTCGTAATCGAGGTTTCCCACACAAAACCCGAAACTGCCCATAAACAACTTGGATCCCAGCCCGGTCCCCATGGGATCCCGGTAAACACCCACGATGCCGGTGATGGCCCCCCCATAGGCCTCCATGTTGGAGGGCGAGTTATGGGTTTCACCGGTCACCACGTAATTATTGTCTGGGTCAAAGGTGCCAACACCTGCATTGTCCCACAGCACTGACACCACCCAGTCTTTTTTGTCTTTAAGTACAAGGGTCGGGTCCTTGATATAGGTTTTGAACAGAGAATTTTCCGTCACCGTTTCGCCTGTCGCCACATCGGTATACTTAAAAATCCCCTGGAAGGTGTTGTGGTTGCAATGATCGGATCTGGCCTGGGAGATGTATTCCAGCTCTACATCTGTGGGTTTTGACAATCCCACGGCTGCCCGGTCGGCCAACACAGTCTCATCTAAGAAATAGTCCCGGATCACCGGAATATCTTTTGGATTCAACGCCAAATTCCGTTCATCCGAAATTTGAGCCAGCATCTGGTCGGAATCGATATTGATAATGTCAAAACAGGGGGCATGGTTAAGAATGACCTTGGCAGGTTTTACATCGGCCCCCACCGCCGCATCCCACTGATCTTTATGGAACACTTTAAACTGTTGAATAATGGAATTGGACAGAATTTCTGCGGCAATCTTTTCAACATCTTCCTGTGTGAGATCATCACCTGTTAAGCAATACCGCTTTGAGGTATAAATCCCTTCATCAGCGGTAAACGCCTTGCCTAAAAGGTCCCGTACCGCCTCCATGGCGGTTGCGCCAGCATTATCTTTGACACCGGGACGAAACCCGATCCAGATACACCAGTGAAAGTCAATATTCAACGGTGTCACACTGGACACTTGGGTTACAGGATTGGTAAAAATTTCCTGGCGGCACCGCTCAATACTGTCCTGGCCCATATCCGACTCAATGGTCACGATATCAATGCACCGGGCACGTTCCAAGTTGATTCCAAAATAGGACGCCGCCTTTTTGACCAGTGCAGACCCTTCGGCATCCCTGAGGTCCGGCTTTAATGCTATTTCAATGTTTGAAATCATCCTATCCACCATTAATAATTCTAGCAATATCGTTATAAAACACAAAAATCATCAAGGTGACAAGCATGGCCGCCCCAAACTGGATCAGCCTTTCGCGCAGTTTGTCACTCACCGGGTGGCCCAGCACCCCTTCAAGCGCAAAAAACATGAGATGTCCACCGTCAAGTACCGGGATTGGAAACAGATTGATGATGCCTAAATTCACGGAAAGCAACGCAATAAACCAGACAAAATTCACCATCCCGGCCTTGGCCTGTTGCCCGGCCATCTGTGCAATCATGATGGGGCCGCCCAGATTATCGGCGGACACGGTACCATTGATCATTTTCACCACGGAAAGCACCGTTAATTCAACCAATCCCCAGGTATCTGAAAGGGCTTTCCCCATGGCTTTGACAGGTCCAAGCCGCTCATGAAAGGTCTCACCAGAGCCGACAATGCCGATGACATAGCGGTTTTCAGTTTCACCAAAAAGATTTTCCCCGGATTTCACTTCGGGCCTCATGGTATAACCGATCACTTCACCGCCCCGTTCCACAAGGACAAAGACGTCCTTACCATCCCCTTGGGCAATGATGGCAGGAATATCTTCAAAGGCCTTCACTGGCATATCATTTACTTCTTTGATGACATCGCCGGCAAGGATGCCCGCGGTCTGGGCCGGACTGTTTTCCACCACCTCTCCCACTTTAGGCAGCGTCATATATATGCCGGAAATCTGATACAGCAGATAAAAAATAACGATGGCAAGCAGAAAGTTAAATGCAGGCCCCGCCCCCACGATGGCGGACCGTTTGCCAAGACTTTTATGGGAAAATGATACGGATTTGTCAGCGGGATCAATATCGGCACTAGCATCTTCTCCCACCATTTTTACATATCCGCCCAGGGGAATGGCGGAAAGACAATACTCAGTGCGGCCCACTTTTCGTTTTAAGAGTTTGGGGCCAAATCCCAGGGAAAAAACATCCACACCCACACCACACCACCGCGCCACAAGAAAATGGCCCAGTTCATGGAAAAATACCAACACACCGATCACAATAATAAATGCAACGGCAGAATATCCCATATATCCTCACTAATTGATTTTAGAAATACGACTGACCAGAGAAGCTGCGGTGTTCCTGGCCCATTGATCGGCCTCAATAATACCTGAAAGCTCAGGATTGTCAATGCGGGTATGCCGCCCCATGGTTTCGGAAATAATGGTAAAAATATCTGTAAATTTGATCTCTTCTTTGAGAAATGCCGCCACAGCGACTTCATTGGCCGCATTCATGACAGCAGGTAAGGTGCCTTTCTGGCGGCAGGCGTCAAAGGCAAATTCAAGGGAAGGGAACTTTTGCAGGTCTGGTGCTTCAAACGTCAAGTGGCCCATGCCGGTGAAATCGGGAAACCCTGTGCCCAAATCAAGTCGGTCCGGCAGGGAAAACGCATAGGAGATGGCCCCCATCATATCTGGAACGCCCATCTGGGCCATCACGGTACCGTCTTCAAACCCCACCATGGAGTGGACAATACTTTGGGGATGCACCACCACCTGGATATCATCCTGGCTCACATTAAAAAGATGGACGGCTTCCACCACCTCCAGCCCTTTATTCATCAATGTGGCGGAATCAATGGTGATCTTGGCCCCCATATTCCAGTTGGGATGATTCAGGGCATCGGCCCGGGTGATCGTTTTAAATGTATCCAGGGAACGGGTTCTAAAGGGGCCGCCGGAAGCCGTTAAAAAAATACGCTTCATATCCCGAATCTGGTTGCCCTGAAGGCATTGGTATATGGCAGAATGTTCGGAATCCACAGGGATGATCTCAACCCCATGTTTTTGGGCCTCGGCCATCATAAGTTCCCCGGCCATGACCAGGGTTTCCTTATTGGCAAGGGCAATTTCCTTTTGACTGTGGATGGCTGCCAGCGCTGGTTTAAGACCGGCTGCCCCCACCATGGCCAGCAGCACCATATCGGTGCCCTCCCATTGGGCCGCCTGGACCACGCCTTCTTCTCCATAAAGAATTTCCGGGCAGGGATGCCCCGCCAATTCCCTTGCCAGAGCGTTGGCTCTGTCCTGGTCAAGAACGACCGCCAATTCAGGTTTAAATTCTATGACCTGTTCGGCCAGCAGCTTCACATTGGTGGCCCCTGTCAGACAGCGCACCCGAAACCGATCCGGATGGCGGCGTACAATTTTTAGTGCTGAAGTACCGATGGAGCCGGTGGCCCCAAGAATGGACAAGGATTTCATTGAATGAGTACCAAAAATGCGTACAGCACGGGCACGGCCAGAAGCAGTCCGTCAATGCGGTCAAGCATGCCGCCGTGACCCGGTAAAATCCGGCCGGAATCCTTGATGTGATTCACCCGCTTCATGGCAGATTCGAACAGATCCCCGATCTGCCCGGCAACAGCCATGATCAAGGCAGATGGAATGGTCAGCAGGGCAAGATGAAGATCTGAAAAAAAGATGAAACAAAATACACCCCCTGCCACGACAGATGCGGTGATCCCCCCGACAGACCCTTCAATGGTCTTATTGGGGCTGATGTTTGGGGCCAGCTTGTGTTTTCCGAAAAACCTACCCGCATAAAATGCCCCGGTATCATTGGCAAAGCAAACGATGAGCAGCCAAATCACCCAATAAACGCCCCCGCTGCCAGCATGGATAAACACCAGCATGGACAAGGCCAATGGGATGTAAATGATGCCAAGTACCTGTCGGGCAACGATATCAAGTACATGGGGCAGGGATGAAAACCGGAACAAGACAAATATGCACAAAAAAATCAGATTTAACGACAGGATGAGAACTATTATCTGCCATAACTGCAAGCAAGCCCCCATGACCAGTGCGATAGACACGATATAAGAAATGATTTTAATAGCCCGGGAGACTGGCCCGTCATCATTCCCACAGATCACGCGAAGGTACTCCCGAATGGCAAAAATGGCCACCACTGAAATCAGTGCGGCCACAAGCATATTGGACCCTTTGACAATCATCCAAAGTACCAGTGGGACAAGAACAATCGCGGTTAACCATCGCTGGAGGTGCTTCATTTTACCTTCCCGAACCTGCGGTCCCTGTTTTGGTAATTGATTAAAATATCGTGGAATTCTTCCCGTGTAAAATCAGGCCAGAGCGTGGATGTAATTGCCAGCTCGGAATACGCGGCCTGCCACATCAAAAAATTGGACAGTCGAAATTCACCTGAGGTTCGAATGATCAGATCGGGATCGGCCATGCCGCTGGTGTACAAGTGCTCGCTAATGGTCTCATGGGTAATCGATTCAGGGGTTAACTCTCCAGATTTAACTTTTTTTGCAATCGTCTGCACGGCCTGGGTGATCTCTTCCCTGGATCCGTAGCTCAGGGCCAGGTTCAGGATCATATCCTTATTTTCCCGGGTCTGGGTCATAGTCTGAATCGCTTCATCCCTGACATCCTCTGGCAGCTTGTGGATCTGCCCCAGGATATTCAACCGGATTCCTTTGCGGTTCATTTCATCCCGCTCAGAGAGAAGAAAGCGTTTGAGCAGCAACATCAAGGCGTTGACCTCGGCTTTGGGTCTGCCCCAGTTTTCCGTGGAAAAGGCGTACAGTGTCAGAATCCCTATGCCCAATTCCCGGCAAGCGGTGACCATCTCTCGGACTGTTTTGGCGCCCTGCTCATGGCCTTTGACACGGTTCATGATTTTTTTTTGGGCCCACCGGCCATTGCCGTCCATAATCATGGCCACATGTCCGGGCAAAGCGTCCATATTGATACCTTCAGTGCCAGGCATATCAGACTTCAAGAATTTCCTTTTCTTTGGCGGCAAACGTGGCATCCAGGTTCTTGATAGACTGATCTGTGAGCTCCTGAACTTGCTTTTGGGCCTTAAAGCTGTCGTCTTCTGAAATATCCCCTTCTTTCTGTAGATCCTTGAGCATTTCATTGGCATCCCGTCTGATATTGCGGACCGCCACTTTAAAATCCTCACAGGTTTTGGCCACCCCTTTGACAATTTCCTTTCTGCGTTCCTCGGTCAGGGGTGGGATGGAAATACGGATCAGTTTCCCGTCATTGGAAGGCGTCAGACCAATATTGGCCTTGAGAATCGCCTTTTCAACCTCATTGATCACAGAAACATCCCAGGGTTTTACGGTGAGCAGGCGGCTTTCAGGCACGGCCACTGTCGCCATCTGGGGCAAAGGGGTCTGTGTGCCGTAATAATCGACCTTGACGCTGTCAAGCATGGACTGAGAGGCACGCCCGGTGCGGACCTTGGTCATTTCATTTTCAAAGGCCTTTTCAGATTTTCCCATCCGTTCTTTGGTTTCTTCGAGCACGTCGTTTATCATCACACCACATCCTTAAAAATAATAACAGCCATAGCAAGAACAGCCATACTAAGGCACCTGATTCAGGTGAAGCGATTCTCACTGTTGGCTGTTTTAATTGAAACTATTTGTTATAAATCCTGGTGCCGATATCTTCTCCGGTGACCGCTTTTAGGATATTGTCGGCCTGGTGGAGATCAAACACCTGCAGCGGCAGGTCTTGCTCCATGGCAAGGGAAATCGCCGTCATATCCATCACATGGAGTTGTTTTTCAATCACTCTCATATAAGAAAGCTCGTCAAAGACCACAGCATCATCATGGACAACAGGGTCTTTGTCATACACCCCATCCACCTGGGTCGCCTTAAACAGAATCTGAGAACGCATTTCATTGGCCCGGAGCACGGCAGCCGTATCGGTGGTAAAATACGGATTGCCCGTACCCGCTGCAAAAATAACAACCCGCCCCTTTTCCAAATGGCGGATGGCCCGTCTGCGGATAAAGGGCTCTGCAACTTTTTCCATGGGAATGGCAGATTGCACCCGGGTGGGCACCTCACATTTTTCAAGGGCATCACACAGCGCAAGACTGTTGATCACTGTCGCCAGCATCCCCATGTTGTCGGCAGAGGTTCGGTCCATTCCCGCAGAAGACCCTGCAACCCCCCGAAAAATATTACCACCGCCCACTACGATTGAAATTTGAACCCCCAACCGATAGACCTTGGCCACTTCCTGGGCCACATAGTGAATCATTTCAGGGGTGATGCCAAAGCCCTGATTTCCCATCAGGGCTTCACCACTCAGCTTGATTAGAACCCGTTGAAACTCAGGTTTTTTATCCAAGACTTATTCTCCTATCTGGAAACGTGCAAATCTTTTAATCTGAATATTTTCACCAATTTTGCCGATGGTTTCTTGCAGGACATCTTCAATGGTTTTCTGGGGGTCTTTAACATATTGCTGGCTCATCAGGCAGACTTCTTTATAAAATTTTTCAATTTTACCGTCTACAATTTTGTCGATAATGTTTTCAGGTTTGCCTTCTTCCAGCATCTGGGCACGATAAATGTCCCGTTCTTTTTCGATCATGGCCTGATCCACATCTTCTTTGACCAGCCCCACGGGATTGGCCGCGGCGATGTGCATGGCAATATCCTTGGCAAATGCTTGGAAATCATCTGTCTTGGCAACAAAGTCGGATTCACAATTCACTTCCAAAAGGACGCCCAGCTTGGCGCCGGTGTGAATGTAAGAATAGATGATACCTTCGGAGGTAGACCGGCCGGCACGCTTGGCTGCCTTGGCCAGGCCTTTCTTTCTCAAAAGTTCAACTGCTTTTTCCATGTCGCCGTCGGCCTCCTTCAGGACTTTTTTACAGTCCATGATGCCTGAGCCAGTGGCTTGACGAAGCTCCTTTACCATTGCTGCAGTAATTTCAGCCATTTTTATTTTGCTCCTTAACTATTCGTCTTTATTTTAGTTATGAAAGGACAAGGCACTCCCTGGGGCGCTTTCATAATGTGTTATGGACAAGAAAGACCAGGTCAGCCCGTGGCCGTTATTCGGTAACTGTTTCCTGGTGTTCTTCAGGAGCAACAGTTTTTCTTTTAATTTTTTCTACGACAGGACCGTCAGTTCCATCGGAAACCACTTCAATGCCAATCTTTTCGCCCCCTTTGCCGCCTTTGGTCTCGCCGCCATCTTTGTCTGCATTGGCACGCTGTTTTTCTTCCCAGATTTGACGGCCTTCAATAACGGCATCGGCAATTCTTGAAGCAAACAGGCGAATGGAACGGATGGCATCATCATTGCCAGGAATGACATAATCAATATCATCGGGATCACAATTGGTATCCACAACGGCAATAACCGGGATGCCCAGGCGTTTTGCCTCTTTGACAGCAATGGATTCATTTTTCGGGTCAATGATGAACAAGGCACCCGGCAGTTTTTTCATGCTGGAGATACCACCGATAGCAAATTCGAGTTTGGCTTTATCCTTGAGCATTTTAATCTGCTCTTTTTTGGGATAGTTTTCCAGGGTCCCGTCATTTTCAATACTGTTGAGGAAGTGATATCTGCCAATGGTGTTTTTAATGGTCTGAAAGTTGGTGAGCATCCCGCCCAGCCACCGGTTCTCCACATAGAAAGACTCTGCACGGTTGGCTTCTTCATAAATGGCTTCAGAGGCCTGTTTTTTAGTACCGACAAACAGAACGTCCTGGCCGTTGGCGGCAACACTTTTGATAAAATCATGGGCATCTTTGAACAGCTTTACGGTCTGCTGAAGGTCAATGATGTAAATACCGTTTCTGGCACCAAAAATGTACCGTTTCATCTTGGGGTTCCAGCGTTTGGTTTGATGCCCGAAGTGGACGCCTGCTTCAAGTAACTCTCTAATTGTGATGTAAGCCATTTTTTCTCCAAATTTTTAAATGGTTTTTAAATACGCTTCCATTCGTTTCCTCCCCGAAAATCGACTCTTATAAACAAAAGCACCAGACTCCAGGTCCACGAATGTGTTTTATTCACGTACAAAAGCAAAATTCAAAGATATATATCAAAAATGATTTGAATAATCAATTATTTTTTAAAGACGGCCAAGCGATGATGGTCGGCGAGATCTTTTACAAATTCAAGGTGGGTTACCCATGAAAGTCCCTGGGAAATCTTCTCCAATCCTTGCTTTTGGTCATACCCCATCTCCAGGATGACCATTCCGCCAGGGTTGAGGCGACCCCCCGCTTGTGCCAGAATTTTTCGAATGGCATTCAGGCCATCAGGGCCGCCGTCCAGGGCAAGCCAAGGTTCATGATCTTTGATTTCCGGGGCCAGGGTCTGAATATCGGCCGTGGGAATATAGGGCGGATTGGAAAGGATCAAATCAAATCCGGCATCGTTGCAGACAGCATCCATCCAATTCCCCCGAAAAAAACAAATGGGCGTTTCACAATGGGAATTGGCGTTGCTGGCAGCCGTGTCAATGGCCGTAGCAGACAGATCCATCCCCCAATACTTATGGCCAGGGCATTCACTGGCAAGGGAGACGACAATGGCACCAGATCCCACGCCAAGTTCAATCACCCGGGCTTGTTTTTCAGCCCAATCAGGCCCCTTTAAAAAAGCAGCCGCAGTTTCCACCAGGACCTCGGTATCGGGCCTGGGAATAAGCACGCCCTTGGCAACGGCAAACCGATCATTATAAAATCCCTTTTCCCCGGTGATATACGCCACAGGCTCCCGGGCGACCCGCCGTTTGATCAAGGCTTTAAATGCCGCCAACTCCTGTTTCTCCAAGGGGCGGTCGTGCTGAAGGTAAAGATCCAGACGACGCATATTAAGGGTTTTGGACAACAGGATCTCAGCGGTCAGACGGGGGCTGTCAATCCCATGATCCTTAAAATATCCGTCAGTCCAGCCCAGCAGTTTTTTAATGGTCCATTCCGCCACAACATCCTCCGGCGCCGCGTGGGTTACCCCATCTCTTTTAAGGCTTGGGCCTGATTATGGGTGCGCAGGGCATCAATGATCTCCTGGATATCACCCTCCATGATATTATCCAGCTTGTACAAGGTTAACCCGATGCGATGGTCTGTCATCCGGCCCTGGGGATAATTGTAGGTTCTGATTCGTCCGGACCGGTCACCGGTGCCCACCTGGCCTTTGCGGTCGGCCGCCCGTTTTGCCTCTTCTTCCTGGATCTTTGCATCCAAAATACGGGATTTGAGGACGTTCATGGCCTTGGCTTTATTTTTATGCTGGGATTTTTCATC
>PDWJ01007826.1_pt1 | contig 12817 bp, 11 predicted proteins | sample 1430881 | NCBI WGS metagenome assembly PDWJ01 (sample SAMN01162460, study PRJNA174530) | Oral metagenome, whole genome shotgun sequencing project. | biome: Marine environment; feature: Marine mammal; material: Swab sample of the gingival sulcus; isolation source: swab sample of gingival sulcus... | reverse complement strand
GCGCCGGCCAGCTCATCGACCCCTTCGGCGGCCGGCGCGACCTCGACGCGCGGGTGCTCCGCGTGCTCCACGGGCTCAGCTTCCACGACGACCCGACCCGCGCCTGGCGCGCAGCGCGCTTCGCCGGGCGCTTCGGCTTTCGCCTTGCGGCGGGCAGCCAGGCGCTGCTCGGCGAGGCCCTCGACGCCGGCTTCCTGGCGCGCCTGAGCCTCGAGCGCCTCGGCGCTGAGCTGCACAAGGTGCTCGAGGAGCCACAGGTCACGCGCTGCGTCGCGCTGCTGCGCCAGTGGCGCCTGCTGGCGCCGGTGCACCCGGCGCTGCAGACGGACGGCGCCCTGCTCGATCGGATCGACCGGATCCGACAGACGTGGGTACGCCACCGGGCGCTGACGGGCGCCGAGGTAGGCGCCGGGGAGGCTCAGTGGGTGGCCCTCGGCTGGGGGCTCACCGGCGACGACCGCCGGCGCGTCAAGCGGCTCGTGGCGCGGGCCCGCGGGCGCACGCGCCTGTGGGTGGCGGGGCCCCCAAGGGTGAGACGCGCGCTGGCGAGGCTCGCCCAGGTGAGCCGGCGCTCGCAGGCGGCGGCGGCCATCGGCGACCTCGCCCCCGCCGAGCTCGTGGCGCTCATGGCCTTCGGCGGGCCAGACGCCGTCGAGCAGGTGGAGTGGTGGGACCGCCGCGGCCGCCGCACCCAGGCCGCCCTCACGGGCGACGACCTCATGGCCCGAGGCGTCCCCGAGGGCGCGGCGATCGGCCGAGGGCTGCGCGCGGCAAAGGCCGCGGCCCTGGACGGCGCTGACGCCGAAGGGCAGCTGGCCGCGGCCCTCGAGGCGGCGACGGGCCAGCGGTGTTGCGAACCGCGCTAGTTCCGCCTAGACCGGCGCCGTCGAGACCCCGGCGGCGCCGCGACGCAGCCAGCCAGGGCGACCCACGCGGGTGGGTGAGGCGTGCCGTCGGCCTCGAGCAGGGCGGCGCGAGGGTTGGCCGTCACAGGCCGATGATCACGCGCCCTGAGAGCGCCACGAAGGGCTGCCCCCAGCGGGCGGACTCGACGCCGTCGAAGCGGATGATCGCCGCCGGGGCGGTGGCGCCGAGCAGGGCGTCGAGGCGCAGGCCCAGCTCGCGCAGGAGCCTGAGCTCCAGGCCCCCGCGGAGCCAAAGCACCCCGAGGATCGCGGTGTCGTCGAGGCGCTCGCGGGGCGTGCCGGCCACGCCCTGGGCCGTGACGAGGGCGAGGCCCAGGCCTGCCCCGAGGTCGACGCCGAGGCGCGCGCGGAGCCCGGCCAGGCGGCGCCGGGCGCCCACGAGGGCCAGCCAAGGCCCGGCGTCCACCTCACCGAGCTCGTTGGAGACCTGGCTGGCGGCCAGGGGCGCCAGGAGGTGGGCTTCGGCGGCCCAGCGGTCGTCGGGCCACAGGGCGAGCTCGAGGTGGCCCGCCGGGACGAGGCCGAGCCCGCCGGGGCTCAGCAGCGCCGAGGCGCCGGCCCCGAGGGCGATCGTCCGCGGCGCCGGGGGCTCGCGGCGACGCGCGATCTCGCCGAGGAGGGCGACGCGCACGAGCTCGGCCGCGCGCACGGCGAGCACCGGGGCCTCGCTGCCCTGGACACGCTCGCTCAGGAGCGGCTCGGCGCCCGCCTCGTCGAGGATGAGCACCTCGACCGCGGGGACCTCGGGCAGCGGCCGCGTGGCCACCCGCGCGCGGTGGCGGGCGCAGGCGGCCTCCAGATCCGCGACGGCGCCGCGCTCGGGGCGCACATCGAAGCCCTGGATGCGGAGCTCCGCGGCCAGCCGCACCTCCAGGAGCGAGGTGATGGGCCCGACGACGACCACCCGGTCGCCGGCGTGGGCAGACGGCGACGCCATCGCCAGCGTGGCGATCGCGACGAGCGCGGCGAGCAGGATCCGGGGCGGGCGCGGCCTCATTCCCGCGCATGATGGCAGCTGCGCGCGTGACGCGAAAGGCGCGCAGCGCGAGTTGAGCACGATCCCCAAGGGTCCCCGACAAACCAATTGATAACCATTCTCAACCGTGCTTTGTTGCCGTCGTGGACGCTCAGAGAACGCAGCTCACGCTCGACAGCCTCCGGCCTGGCGCCCGGGCGCGCATCGTGGCCCTCGAGGGTGATCCCCGGGGGGCTCGCCGCCTCGCCGATCTCGGCTTCTGGCCCGAGACGGCCATCGAGGTCATGCGGCGGGCGCCCTTTGGCGACCCGACCGTGTACCGCCTCCAGGGCTACCGGATCGCCCTACGGCGCAGCGAGGCGAGGTGCGTGATCGTGGACCCGCTCCCCGCTGAGGCGCCTTGAGCGCCTCGCTGGCCGTCGACGCGCCGGCGGTGGGGGTCGGCAGGGTGACGGCGGCGCTGGTGGGCCGCCAGAACTCCGGCAAGACGAGCATCCTCATGCACGTCACGGGCCGCACCCAAAAGCCCGTGAACTTCCCGGGCAGCTCCGTCGAGCGCGGCGAGAGCAGCGTCCGCGTCGGTGACATCGACCTGCGCCTCGTGGACCTGCCGGGGATCGCCTCCCTCGATCCGATCTCCCCGGACGAGGAGGTCGCGGTCGGCTACCTCAAGCGCAGCGACGGCGACCGGGCCCAGGTCGTCTGCGTGGTGGTCGACGCCTCGAAGCTGGCCGTCGAGCTCACCCTCGTCCGCCAGCTGCGCGAGCTGGGGCTCCCGGTGGTGGTCGCCCTCAACAAGGTCGATGTCGCCGCCGCCGAGGGGCGCCCCGCCGACGTCGGCGCCCTGTCCGACGCCCTGGGCGTCCCGGTCGTCCCGACCAACGCCCTGACCGGCGACGGCGCTGACGCGCTGGCCAACGCCCTCATCCGCAGCGGACAGCTGGCCCACCGCCCCATGCGCGACTTCGAGCCGGCGCAGCTCGCCGCGCGCGTCCAGCTCACCTCCGCCGACGCCGCGGCCCACCGCAGCCTCACCGACAAGCTCGACGCGATCCTCCTCCACCGCGTCTTCGGCCTGCCCATCTTGCTCGTCATCATCTTCGGGCTGTTTCAGGGGCTGTTCGTGCTGGCGGCGCCCTTCATGGACATGATCGAGGGCGGCCAGGGGTGGCTGTCGGACGCGGTCGCCGGCGCCATCGAGCCCGGCGCGATGCAGAGCCTCATCATCGATGGCCTCATCAACGGCATCGGCTCCATCGTGATCTTCTTGCCGCAGATCGCGCTCCTGATGCTCTTCGTCTCGGTCCTCGAGGGCACGGGCTACATGGCGCGCGCGGCCTTCCTGCTCGATCGCCCCCTGTCCAAGGTCGGGCTCAATGGGCGCAGCTTCGTGCCCCTGGTCAGCTCATTCGCCTGCGCGGTGCCGGGGATCCTGGCCACCCGCATCATCGAGAACGAGCGCGACCGCATCGCGACCATCGTGGTGGCCCCGCTGATGTCGTGCTCGGCGCGCCTGCCGGTCTATGTGCTGCTCATCGGCACCTTCTTCCCGGCCGCCATGGGCGGCGTCGTGCTGCTGTCGCTGTACCTCATCGGGATCCTGGTCGCGGTCATCGTGGCGCTGATCGTCCGCAAGACCGCGCTCCGTGGCCCGGCCTCGGCCTTGATGATGGAGCTCCCCGTCTACCAGCGTCCGTCGTTGCGGGTCATCTGGGCCCAAGTCTGGGCGGGCTGCCGCGAGTTCATGGTGCTCGCCGGCACCGTGATCTTCGCCGCCGCCGTCGTCATCTGGCTGCTCAGCTACTACCCGCGCCCGGCGGCCATCCACGACGGCTTCGCGCAGCAGCGCGCCCAGGCCGCCGAGATCGCCGACGACGGCGCCCGCGAGGCGGCCCTCGAGCGCGCCCAGGCCGCCGAAAAGGGCGCCTACTTCGAGCAGAGCTACCTGGCCGAGATCGGCCGCGCCGTCCACCCGCTCTTCGCGCCGGCGGGCTGGGACTGGCGCACCACCGTGGGTGTATTGTCGGCCTTCCCGGCCCGAGAGCTCATCATCCCGACGATGGGCGTGCTCTACAGCTTGGGTGACGTCGACCCCGGCGACTTCGCGCTGTCGGAGCTCGGCTCCGAGGCGCACGGAGAGGGCGGCCTGCGCGCCAAGCTGCGCAGCGCCCGCGGCGCCGACGGAGCGCCCGTCTTCAGCCCGCTGGTCGCCTTTGCGGTGATGGTCTTCTTCGCCCTCTGCAGCCAGTGCGTCGCGACCTTGGCCACCATCAAGCGCGAGACGCGGTCGTGGCGCTGGCCCGTCTTCACGTTCTCGTACATGACCGTGGTCGCGTGGCTCGCGGCCGTCCTGGTCTACCAGGTCGGCTCGGCCCTCGGCCTGGGCTGAGCAGCCCGAGGCGCTCCGGTGGATTGGTATACGACCTGGCAGGACCCCATCGCCATCGGCATGGCCGCCCTGTTTTTGGCGTTCGCCCGGTGGCTCAGCCGCCGCGTCGAGCGCGGCGGCTGCTCGGCCTGTTCGGCCAAGCAGCTCGGCGCCGACAGGCCGCGGGCCGCCGCCAAGGTCGTCCGCCTCGAGCACCTGAGCCTGTCGCGGCGCCGCGGCGCGCGCTGATCCGCGGTCGGCGCGGCGCCGCGGACCCTGGCTCGGCGAGCAACCGCAGGCTGCAAATCGTCTTGACAACGCCCCCTGTCAAGCCAACCTGTACGCGTCGACGGCGGCGGTGAGGTCATGGGTAAGGTGCTTGACGCGATGGCGGTCCTGGTGCTCGCGGCGGGCCCGCTCATCGCCTGCGACGCGGTGTCCTCGGAGGCGCTCGACGAGCCGCGCTTGCTGGCGATCCAGGTCGAGCCCCCGGCGCTGGTGGCGGGCGGGACGCACACGCTGACGGCCCCGCCTGCCCCGGCGGCGCGGCCATCGACCTCGGCCAAGGCAACCCGATCACCGTGACGATGCCCCAGGGGGTCGAGTCCCTGTGGCTGCGCGCCGACGCGACCGGCGCCCTGACCGCGGTCAAGCGCGTCGCCGCGGACGGGCCCGAAGCCAACCCCCGCCTGGACGCGATCCTGACGTCCGAGGGCGCCGAGCTGCCAGCCGCCGTCGGGGTGGGCGCGGTGCTGGGCCTGCGAGCGCGGCTCGACGACACGGTGGACCCCACGCAGGTCGTCATCAGCTGGTACACCACGGCCGGCAAGATCGAGCCCCTGCGGACCCTCGGCAGCGCCTCGGCGGACTTCACCGCGCCCGACGCCCCGGCGAGCGCGCGCCTCATCGCGGTCTGCCGCGACACCGAGGGCGGCACCTGCTGGGCCCAAGCGACCCTGGAGGTGACGCCATGAGCGCCGCGGCGCTGCTGCTGGCCCTGGGGCTCCTCGGGGCCGAGGCGTCGCCCACCGAGCCCGCGGTGACCTACCCGGAGCTCATCGGCGAGCTGCCCGCGACCGGCGCCCTGCGTGGGAGGCGCGACGTCGCGCGGGTCGTGCGCGTGCGGTTCACGGTGGGCGTGGACGGCGCCGTGACCGACGCCAGCGCCGTCTTGGGGCCGGGGGAGCCCTGGGACAGCGCCGCCGTCGACATGATCTCGCGAGCGACCTTCCGCCCCGCCACCCGAGGCGGCCAGGCGATCCCCGTGACCCTGACCACCGAGCTCACGGTTGGGCGCTGGCCTGGCGCCTGGGCCAGCGACGGCCGCCGCGGCCCCGAGGAGGTCGAGCGCGTCGCGCAAGGCATCGCCGGCCGCGTGCTGGAGAAGGGCTCGCGGCGCCCCCTCGCAGGGATCCCGGTGCTCCTCGAGGGCGAGGACCTCTCCGTGGTCACCGACGAGGCCGGGCGCTTCGGCTTCCGCAACCTCGCGAAGGGTCGCTACCGCCTGACCATCCCCGGCTACGACCACCAGTCCCTCACCCGCCGCGTGCGCGCGCCGGCGGACCTGACGCTGCGGCTCACGCCGAACCCCAGCCAACGCTACCGGACGGTGGTCCGCGCCCCGTCGACGGCCGACGCGGCGCGGGTGCTGATCCCGGTCGAGCGCGCCCGCGAGGTCCCAGGCAGCGCGGGCGACCCCCTCAAGGTCATCGAGTCCCTGCCGGGGGTCGCCCGGCCCGCGGCCGCCGGGCCCAACGTGGGCCAGCTGAGCGTCCGCGGCTCGGCCCCCGAGGACACCAAGCTCTACGTCGACGGGATGCCGCTCTTTCAGCTGTACCACTTCGGCAACGTCTACTCGGTGCTGCAGGACGAGTGGATCAAGGACGTCGACTTCCGCGCCGGCGGCGTGTCGGTGGAGTACGGCGACGCGACCGGCGGCTTGCTCGGCGTGACCCTCGCCGACATCCCTAGCGACGCTGTCCACGGCCACCTCGACGTCAACGTCTACCACGCGGCGGCGCTGGTGACGGCGCCCGTCTCCGACACCTGGAGCGTGGGCCTGGCGTTCCGCCGGAGCTACTTCGACGCCATCCTCAACGCCATCTTCGACCAGGACTCGAGCCTTCAGTTCTCGGCCGCGCCCCGCTACTACGACTATCAGGCCCGCGCCGACTGGCGACCCAATGACCGGACCAGCCTGCGGCTGTTGGCCTTCGGCTCCGACGATCTGCTCGCCGCCGCGGTCGACACGCCCTCGAGCGGCGACCCGAACGGCCGAGGCTTCCGGCTGCGTCGCTTCTTCCACCAGGTCCAGGGCCGGCTGACCACCCAGCTGAGCCGCGACCTGACCTTCGACGCCGGCCTCGCAACCAGCTACCAGCGCCTCGAGATCCGCCCCGGCGGCAACGACTTCACCCTCACCTTCGACCCGGTCACCCTGCGGACGGATCTCGACTACCGGGCGAGCCCCGCGCTGCGCCTGCGCGGGGGCCTGCTCGCGACAGCTCAGCGCTACGAGACCGCGGTGAACCTGCCGCGCCCGACCAAGGAGGGCCAGGTCGCCCTGCCCGCGCAGGTCAAGGAGACCATAGAGACCTCCGAAGGCGGCGTCGCCGGCCAGCTGGCGCTGTGGACCGAGGCCAGCTGGAGGGCGGCGCCATCGCTCCTGCTCATCGGTGGGCTGCGGCTGACCGGCTGGATCGGGATCTTCGACGAGGTCGCCACGGACGCGCGCCTGACGGGCTTGTGGGATCTCGCCGAGGCGACGCGGCTGCGCTGGTCGGTGGGCGTCAACCACCAAGCCCCGCCCGCCGACGAGTGGTCCGAGTCCCTCGGCAACCCGGATCTGGCGCCCGAGCGCGCCTGGTCCCTCGACCTGGGCGTGACCCAGCGCCTGCTCGACGACCGCCTGTCCATCGAGCTTCAAGGCTTCTACAAGGCCCTGGACAACCTCGTCAGCGACACCGAGGTCGGCGCCCCGGTGCCCTACGACAACGCCGGCACGGGCACGATCTACGGCGGCGAGCTCCTGGTGCGGGCGAGCCTGCCGCCCTTCGACGGCTGGCTAGCCTACACCCTGTCACGCTCTCGCCGCACCGATCGCCCCGGCGAGCCCGACCGCCCCTTTTCCTACGATCAGACCCACGTCCTGGCCGTCGTGGCCGGCGTCGACCTCGGCGCCCACTGGCGCGTCGGCGCGCGCTTCCGCTACAGCACCGGCAACCCCTATACCCCGCTGACCGCCGCCTACTACGACGCGGGCGCCGACGTGTGGGCCCCACGTCCGCGCGGCGCGCTGCTGTCAAGCCGACTCGAGCCCTTCTTGCAGCTCGACCTGCGCGTCGACAAGACCTGGTACTTCGACGACTGGCGCCTCAACGCCTACCTGGAGCTCAACAACGCCACCAACCGGTCGAACATCGAGCAGCTCAGCTACAGCGACGACTACAGCGAGCGGCAGGACATCACGAGCCTGCCGATCACGCCGTCACTGGGTCTGCGCGGCTCCTTCTGACCCGCGTGGCGCGACGGCCCGCTACAGCGAGCAGGTCTTGATCCGCCACTTGCCGCCCTGCTCCGCGTCCCGGGCGACGTAGCAGGGCGTAGGCGAAGACTTCTTGTTGAAGACGAAGACCTTGATCGTCGCGCCGTCGTCATGCTCCTCGGCGTAAGCCCACTTGTAGATGGGCTTGGTCACGTCCTCGACCAGGAAGAGCTGGACCTTGCGGCGCATGGCCGGCCAGTTCAGCGACCGCCGCGAACGCAGCGCGTTCGGGAGCTTCTCGCTGGTATGGAGCAAGCTCCGGAAGCGCTCCCAGCCCTTCGCCTCGTCGGGGTTGAGCGCCGCCGCCAGCGCCCGCGCGATGACGCCCTCGATCGACTCGGGATCGGGATCCCTCACCACCGTGTTCTTGGCGGGATAGACGTAGCCCTCGTCGGTGTCGGCCTCGGTCGCCGCCTCAGCCGGCTCGGCGACCTTGGCAGGCTCGGCGACCTCAGCCGGCTCGGCGACCTTGGCTGGCTCGGCGACCTCGGCAGGCTCGGCGACCTTGGCTGGCTCGGCGACCTTGGCAGGCTCGGCGACCTTGGCAGGCTCGGCGACCTTGGCAGGCTCGGCGACCTTGGCCGTTGCTGCGGCCTCGGCGGGGTCCGGCGCCTCTGTGGGTTGGTGCGCTCGGGGCTCGGGGCTCGGGGTCGAGACCGCCTGCTCCTGCTTGCCACCGCAAGCCGCGACGGCCAGGGCTAGCGCTCCCACCATCACCCATCCGCCCAATGCGCGTCGCAGCATCATCGTTCTCCTGAAGTCACAGAGCGGGGAGGCTACCACGTCCGCGCGCGTCAGGACTACTCCCCGCGGCTCCCCCGGCTCCCCGCCGGGGTCGCCCCTTGGGGTGCGCCGCGTGTTACGCACGGCGAGCCGGCGTCCGGCCGATGGCTTTCCTTCAGCGACGATTGGTTGTAAGGGTCCTGACGACCGCAGGACAACAACCGAATCAAGGAGTGGAGCGATGTCGTTCAACGTGCTCGCAGAGGCCGCAAAGCAGGCCAAGGCCGCCCTCGAGGCCGCCAAGGCGGAGCGCCAGGCGCAGGAGGCAGCCGACGCCGCCGCCGCGTGGAAGCAGCAAGAGGAGATCATCGAGGACGCGATGGAGCACGCGGGGATCAGCGCCGTTGACGTCCAGATCGACGAGGGCGGCTTCGCCAAGCTCGTCGGCTCCGTCGCCTCCGAGGCCGAGCAGCAGACCGCCGTGTCGATCGCTGAGCAGTTCGACCTCGCCGGCCTCGAGGTCGAGATCGAGGTCATCGAGTCCGAAGCCTCCGCCGAGGATCAGACCTCGATCTGGGCCGAGGTCACCGGGGAGACCAAGTCGGTGACCTACACCACGGTCAAGGGCGACTCGTGGTGGGCGATCTCCAACCGTTTCTACGGCGACGGCAGCAAGTGGAAGATGCTCAAGCGGGCCAACGGCTGGCCGCGCATGCTGCACCCTGGCGTCGAGCTCACGATCCCGACCGAGTCGGAGCTTGAGCAGTGGAAGCAAGCCTAGCCGCCAGCGACGCTCGATGAGCGCGACAGCACAAGCCCGCCGGCTCCGGCGGGCTTGTCTGCATTGCGGCCCGCGACTCCAGATCGCCAGATCGCGGCAGCCCGCTACATCGGGCGCGGGTGGACGCCGTCGCGGCCGCTGCGCTTGACCTCGTACAGGGCCGCGTCCCCCTTGCGAAAGAACCCCTCCGCGCTGACGGAGCCGTCGCAGGTGGTCGCCGTCCCGACGCTCAGGGTCAGGCGGAGCTCGACCCCGTCGTCGGAGAACACGCTCTCGGCGACCGCGCTGCGGAGGCGCTCGGCGAGCAGGTAGATGCCCTTGTCGCCGACGCCGCGGGCGAGGATCGCGAACTCGTCGCCGCCCCAGCGGGCGACGATGTCCTCCTCGCGAGTCGTCGCGAGCACCAGCTCGCCCAGCTGGGACAGCACCGCGTCGCCGGCGGCGTGGCCGTAGCTGTCGTTGATCTCTTTGAAGTTGTCGCAGTCGAAGACGATGAGGGACAGCGGAGTGCGGTGGCGGGCGGTGTAGGCGAGCTCGGCTTCGAGGCGCTCGAGGAAGTAGCGCCTATTGTAGGCGCCCGTGAGGGCGTCGCGGCTGGCGGCGCGGTACAGGTCACGCATCTGCGCGTCCTCCTCCTCGTCTTGCAGGACAAAGCTGAGGCCCGTGTTGACGCCGAGGCGGATGCGATCGCCGTGCCTGAGCCGGCACCGGCGAATACGGACGCGGTTGACCCAGGTGCCGTTGGTCGAGCCGAGGTCCTCGATGAGGACGTCGTCTCCCTCGCGGGAAAAGCGGCAGTGGCGGCGGGAGATCCCGTCGTCGCGCAGCACCAGGTCGCAGTCGCAGTCGCGCCCGACCGTGCTGGGGCCTTCCAGCGCGAAGATCTCGCCCATCGCGCGGCCAGAGGTCACGAGCACCGCTGCGCGCTCGCGGCGCGCCAGCTCTGCGCCAGCGGGCAGCGCGGCCATCACGACGGTCGCCGAGCTCGTGCTTGCAGACGAGCGTTCAGTCACCGGAGCCCCTCCTTGTCCGTCCTAGCTAGACGATCGACATCGGACGGAGGTCGGCGCGACTTGAGAGGGAGTCTCAGTGATGCGAGGCCCACAGGACGAGCGCTCGTCGCCCACCGGCGGACGCGCCGAGGTCGATCCCGCGAGACCACGGCGCGGCAGGACCCGTGCAGGTTCTCGGGGCCGGCGCGATCGCCAGGCGAGCGCCGTTGGCTGGCTTCGGCAAGCGCTGCTAGCTAGCTGAGGCTCGCTGCGATCCTGACCTGGTTGCGGCCACACCGCTTCGCTTCGTAGAGCGCGCGATCGGCGGCGTTGATGAGCACGTTGGGATCGTGGACGTCGGCGCTCAACGCGGTGGCGATGCCGATGCTACAGGTGACGCCGAGGCTGTGCCCGCCGACCTCCAAGCGCTCGGCCGCGAGCTGAGCCCGCAGGCGCTCGGCACAGATCTGCGCGCCCTCCGCGTCGGTGTGGGGCAAGACGAAGAGGAACTCCTCGCCACCGAAGCGCCCCTTGACGTCGCAGTCGCGCAGATTGGCGGTGGCCGCCCCGGCGGCGCGCCGCAGCATCTCGTCGCCAACGAGGTGGCCGTGGGTGTCGTTGATGTCCTTGAAGTGGTCCAGGTCGAGGAGCAAGACAGCGAGCGGCTGGTCGTAGCGGCAGGCGCGGCGGAGCTCCTCGTCGAGGCGAACCATCAGGTGGCGCCGGTTGCTGATCCCCGTGAGCGGATCGGTGAGGGCGAGGCGCTCGAGCTCGGCGTGAGTCGCCTCGAGCTCGGCCGTCCGCTGGGCGACAAGCTCGTCGAGCTGATCCTGGTGGGCGCGGAGGGCCTGCTGGGTCTCGATGAGGTCGGTGACGTCCTCGCCGAGGACGATGACACCCGCGATCTGCCCGCCGGCGTCTCTGAGCGGCAGCTTGTCCGTCCGCACCCAGCGCCGCTGGCCCTTGACGACGATAGACTCAAGGACGCCCAGGATGGGCGCCCCCGAGGCGATGATCTCCTCATCGCCGCGCGCAAAGGTCGCCTCGTCCTTTGGCCACCAGCGGGCCACCGGGGTGCCGGCCATCTCCTCCGGGCTGACCCCGAAGCCCTCGGCGACGGTGCGGTTGACCCGCATCACCTTGCCCTCGGCGTCCTTGACGATCACAAGCAGCCGCATACCGTCTAGGACCGTCTGCAGCTCGGCCTGAGCCTGGAGCAGATCGCCAAAGACGTCGCTCAGATCGGCCGCGTAGAGCAGCAGACAGGGCTGCCCGCCGGCGCGATCCTGGCGCCGCGGAAAGAGCGCCACCGGGCAGGTCGTCCCATCCGCGCGGCGCAGCTCGGCGCGGAACACGGGCGAGTCACCAGGATCGAGCCCCTTGATCGCGGAGAGCACCGGGCGGTCGGCCACGACGACGCGGTCGAGGGCGAGCCCCCGGAGCGCCTCCTCGCTGTATGCGAGGTGCTCGCGAGCGCGGCTGTTCCAGTACATGCACGTCAGCGAGCTCGCGTCGAAGACCAGCAGATCGGTCGCCAAGAGATCCGAGGCCTCTGGCCTCTCCCCCGTTCCCGAATGGACAGCAGGTAGATCGCCCTTCACGGCATACCTCCTCGGCCGCGTCGCGCTCGCGGGCTGCTCTCTGTGTGATGGGGGCCCAGCGGCCGCCGCCCGCCCAAGTGACCGACGACGGTCAAGACCACATCAAGCAAGCGGCATGGCGCGAGCGTTGAGCCTCACTGAATGCAGCGCTTGGGCGCGTCGGGCGCCGTCCTCACGACGAGATCGAAGACCACTGCCGCTAAGGCACCGATGACAACTCGCTTCATACACACTTCCCGCACTCTGGTCTGTTGGAAAACCAGCGGAGTCCCTTGTGCCGAACAATCCGACGCAATTCAAGGAGGAGATCGAGCCGTCATCGCCGCGGCCCTGTCCGGCCCGCCTCAGCGGTCACCGGGCTTGGCGCGCGACCGGCGCCTGGGCCGCTTGGCCGGCCGCAGGCCCCGGCTGAGGGCGACGCCACCATCGTGGCGACCTGTGGCCCTGCCATGGAGTCGCGGGCGCTACTTGGGAGCACGACCGGTCTTGCGGCGGACCGCTTCGCGGTATAGCGCCTCGTACTTGTCGGCCGAGTCCTCCCAGGAGTGCTGGGTCCGCATGCCACGCCTCACCATGCGGGTAAAGGCGTCGCGCCGGTTGTACCAAGTGTGGACCGCCCAGCCGACGGTGTCGTACAGGGCGTCGGCGTCGAGGTCGAAGAACTTGAAGCCCGTGCCGTCGCCGGTCAGCTCGTCGAAGTTGTCGACGGTGTCGTCGAGGCCGCCGACCGCGTGGACGATGGGCGGCGTCCCGTAGGCGAGGCTGTAGAGCTGGTTGAGCCCGCAGGGTTCGAAGCGAGACGGCATCACGTAGAGGTCGACGCCGGCCTCGATGCGGTGGGCCAGAGGGTTGGAGTAGCCGATGTGGCAGGCGGCCTTGTCGGGGAAGGCGGCGCAGAGGTCCGGG
>PDWJ01004231.1_pt1 | contig 12817 bp, 10 predicted proteins | sample 1430881 | NCBI WGS metagenome assembly PDWJ01 (sample SAMN01162460, study PRJNA174530) | Oral metagenome, whole genome shotgun sequencing project. | biome: Marine environment; feature: Marine mammal; material: Swab sample of the gingival sulcus; isolation source: swab sample of gingival sulcus... | reverse complement strand
TCAGGGATTTGCCGAGATTCTTGTTCTCGCCAATATGGTTGACGGTGTAATTCTGATTTCAGTGGAAGGAGACACTCCCCGCGAAGGAGTAAAACATTTTCGCCGGGCAATAACAAATGTTGGCGGCAGAATACTGGGTACAATAATCAACAAAAGCGGCCGACGCAGTGGTTTTGGTTCCTACGGTTATGGCGGCTATAAGTATTATGCATATAACTATACCTATGGCGCGGGCGAAGAGCAGGAAGGATAATATTCTGCAAGTGAAAAAGTGATGCTTTCCAGAGATAATATAATTAAGATTCTACTCTTCCTATTACTGCTCCTTTGCGCCACTGGAATGCTCTATTCTGCCTGGATTAAGCAAAACATCTTTTCAGGAAATCTGGCAGAAAAATATCTGGAGAGAAGCCATAATGCGCCAGTATTAACCTATGCTGCCGAAGAAGCATATCTGTTTGAAGCAAATTTGCAAAGTGCCGAGAAAAAACTTATTCAGGCCCTGAAAAATAACAGCTTTTATGTCCCCGCGTGGCTGACTCTTGCCTCCGTTACCAATGACAAGGGAGAGAAAAAACAGGCCAACGCAATCCTTGATTATGCCGATAGCCTTACTGCTGAGCTGCTGAAATGGAGATGGGATAAGGTACTTGTTGCTTATGAACTTGGCCGCAATGAACTTCTCCCCGATGAACTTCGCTTTATTATTGAACGAATTCCCGGTAAAACAAGAAACTCCGCACTGGAACTTGCATACAGGATCTTTCCTGAACCAGAAGAGTTAACAGCTCAGCTTGGTGATGAAAATCTTCTCTATCTTTTCCACCATGCATTGCGCAAAAAAAAGATTTCTTTTGCCCTCTATTTTCTTAATGAGCTGGAAAAGAAACAGGAAGAACTTACCGAAAAAGATAAATTATGGTTGCTTAACACCCTTATCAGCAATAGAGAATTTACCTCCGCTGCTCTTTATTGGCAAAAATGGTTTGATAAAAGAAATATCGTCTATAACGGCAGTTTTATACGACCATTTTTACGAACCGCATTTGGCTGGAGGATTGGCAGAGATAAAGATTTTGTACAACGGTTTATCCCGGAAGAAGCGCAGGACGATATAGCCCGAGAAGTACAGTTTCGTTTTAAGGGCTGGAAAAATCTCAACTTCAATCATTTTTACCAGATTATTCCGGTTCAACAAGGAGTAAGATATCAGTTTTCTGCTTCAATGAAGAGCGAAAAGCTTACAACTGACCAGCGGCCATTTTTTCAAATATCCGGTTATGGTTGCTCTATGAAACCCGTTAATTTCCAAATGGTTGAGCCGACACAGGATTGGACCAGAGATATTGAAAACTTTGAAGTTCCTTGCGGTTGTTCCGCAATTTTGCTGCGTCTGCGCAGGCAGTCAAGCCGCCAGATTGATAATAAAATGTCCGGCAAACTATGGATAAAAAATATATCAATAACAGATGATTGTGAAGACTGCGGTCCAACATTTCCATGCTGGGACAACAATGCGCCATAATTTTTTACTTTTTATATAGTCTTTTCCTTTAAAACAAAAGCTTCACCCTAGAAACAGGAATTGATTCGCCAGGCGGTAGTATGATGGAAAATTCTGCACAAGACAGATCTCAATATTATAAAACTCTAGGCCTGAAAGACGGTGCTGCTCCTGATGAGATAAAAAAAGCCTACCGTAAGCTCAGTCTTCAATACCATCCAGACCGTGCTGCCAATAACACAGGTGAGGCAAATGAGATATTTATTGAAATCACTAAAGCATACCGCATTCTTCTTGATATTGAAAAACCGGATGAGTCACCAGTGTTTCCAGCACAACAGGGGCAGTATATCAAGATTAAACAGGGTAGTTGGGGAAACTGGAGAAACAGAAGAAAGCTTGGTCTATGGGGCGGCATAGCACTTATCCTCTTTTTTATTGTCATCAGTGGCAGCATACTTGGTGTCCGCAGAAATGCAATGCTAAAAGGGTTACAGCAAAAACCAGCAATGCTTACAGAAAAAAAAACGCAGCCAGTTCAACTATCAATACAGCCTCAAAACAGGCAGCAGGTTACCAATAGAGAAGACACCACAGTAAAGAGAGAAAACCCACCTGTTTCTCTGAAAAATGAAGAAAAAAAAGAAGAAATAGCAGTACTCACCGAGAAATTACAGCAACAAAAAAAGCTTGATGCACCAGCCGAGCCTTCTCCGCTTCTTTTACAAAAAAAACCACCTCAAGCCGAAAAAGACAAGGATATACCTTTACCACAACCTCTCTTTATAAAAAAAGTTATCAATAACAGTAGTAAACCAACCCCAGACAAGGTAACAGGAACCTTTACGTTTTTCCCAAAAGAAAAAGAGGCTTCCGTTTTTATTCCAAATAAAATACCCAAAACCTCTTTAGTGCAACAGGTTCAAATAACCAAGCAACAACCAAAGAAACACACTCCTCTGAAAATAGATAAGAAACAGTTGGCGGTGACTATTCCCGATCAACCGAAACAACCAGCGCCCCAACAACAAGATACAACTAAAAACATTATTAAAAAAGTTCGAAAAAAAGCAAAGGTTGCCAATATAAAAAAATATATCCCAGAAAAAAAACAGATAGCCAAAGAGATTAAAGATAAAGATTTTAATAGAGAAATAGCCCACTTTCTTGTCGACTATATAAATGCTTATGAACATCGTAATCTAACTAATTTTATAAGCTTTTTCACAGAGACTGCAACGGAGAATGGAACCCCTGTTACAGCAACCGTTAATTCTTATAAAAGTTTTTTTAACTCAGTCTCTCTGTTGAAAATGAAAATAAACGTAATCTCCTGGAAGAAAGAAGATGATAATACCATTCATATAAATGGCCGTTATCATCTTAATGCGACCTATACATCCAATAAAATATTTTCCGGAGACGGGCAGATCTTTTTCACCCTGCATCAGGAAAATGATAAATTTCTTATCCAAAAACTTGATTATACCCTGGAATAACGCAAACAATGATTTCCATATATAAAACGACCTCCTTCTTTTTGCTTCTCTTTCTGCTTTTTCTCCCTTGTAAACAGACACTGGCAAAGCAGAACTCCAAGCAGCTTCTAAAGGAACTGCAAAATACATTCTCCACTATTATTGAGGAGGCTCGTCCGGCAGTTGTCTATATCCATGCAACAAGAAGCCCCAATCATAAGGACTCATATCGAAATCAAATTATAAAGGATCCCGTGTTAAAGCAATTTTTTGGCAATTCTCTTCCTAAAGAAGACTCCCCTGAAGCCGGCAGATTTTCTGAAAATGTCTTTGGCTCAGGTTTTTTTATTAGTAATAACGGATATATAGCCACAAACAGCCATATTGTTCGTGATGCAGAAACAGTCGAAGTTATTTTGGCAAACAAAACACACCATACGGCAAGAGTTGTTGGTCAGGATAAGGAGCTTGATATTGCCGTACTAAAAATTCCCGGTTCAGATTATTCATCTTTATCCTTTACTGATTCAGATAAGACAAGAGTTGGTGACTGGGTTCTTGCTGTTGGCTCTCCCTATAAATATATGCAGACAGTAACTGCAGGTATTATCAGTGCAACCAGCTATAAAAATCTGGGAGCAAACGAATATGAACATTTTATTCAGACTGATGCCGCAATAAATCCCGGAAATTCCGGAGGCCCACTGCTCAATATTTCCGGTAAAGTTGTTGGAATAAACACCGCCTTTATGACAAGAACCGGAGGCTATATGGGAGTTGGTTTCGCAATTCCTGCCAATATGGCAAAAAAAATCACTGAACAATTGATAGCAACAGGAGAAATTGTTCGTGGCTGGATAGGAGTCAGTATTACTGATACAGATGAAAATTCCATACAGCAAACGTCTATTAAAGCCACAGGAAATTTTGCTCAGATAGTAAAGGTATATAAAAACTCCCCCGCTATGAAATCCGGCTTGCAGGCAGGAGATGTTTTATGCTATCTGGATGGAAAAAGAATTACAGGAGCTGCTGATTTTCGTAAACGTATCTTGCTATACCCGCCTGAAAAAAGAGTAAAGATTGGATATTATCGTAAAAAAGTTTTTAAAACAGCTTATGTTACTATTGGAGAAAAATAACAACGTATCTTTATTTTCTTAAATTATTATAAACTCCCCTTATCCCATAATAATATTTATAATATTTGATAAAGAATGATCCCCCTCACGTTAAAATATTTTCTCGCATTCTTTTTCCCCCTGTTTGGAACTCTTTATCTTATTCCACAGCTGCGAGCAATTGCAGCCAAAATAAATCTACTTGATATCCCAAAAGAAAAAAGGAATATGCACTCTTCCCCCACTCCTCTGGTAGGGGGAATTGCTATTGTTATCTCCGTAACATTCAGTATTATGCTGCTTACCGGTTTACAGGGTATGCGCGGCTTTTTTCTTGGACTTGCCCTGCTCTTACTGGTCGGTTTCCTTGATGACCTACTTGATCTTGACTCCAAAAGAAAATTTTTGGCTCAAATAGGCGCTACTGTATTAATGATCTATTTCAGCAACACAGCTCTTCTCTCTTTTGGAGATTTATTGGGATGCGGCACCTTAACACTACCAGAAACTCCATGGATCATCTATCCTGTAACTATTTTCTGTGTAGCTGGAGTTATTAACGCTATTAACCTGGTGGATGGTCTGGATGGGCTCGCCGGAGGGATAGCGTTTATCTCTTTTTCTGCTTTTGCGTTACTTGCCTTCCTTGAGAGCAAGCCCATCCTTACCTTTATAAATCTGGCCTTTGCTGGAGGTATTGCTGGTTTCTTACGCTATAACTGGAATCCTGCCACTGTTTTTATGGGAGATGCTGGAAGTTTATGTCTTGGCTTTGCGTTAGCATTTATGGCTCTTGCTCTTACACAAGGCGAGACTACCAGCGTAAGCCCTGCAATCCCCCTTATTATACTTGCCCTCCCTATTACAGATACAATAGTTGTAATGACTAAAAGAATATTATTGAAGAAGAATCCATTTAAAGCTGACCGCTATCATCTTCACCACATTACTCTACGATATGGACTATCCAAGGTTGGTGTTGTATATATGTTTCTTGGAGCATCTCTCTTTACTGCCTGTCTGGCTATAATCTCATATAAACTGAAAATATATGATTACTATATATTTTCAGTTTATATGTTGTTTTTCATTAGTTATTTCTCCTTATCTTTTTTTATAAAAAAGTTTTATAAAAAATTACTATTCTGGAAAAATAAAAGGAGCTTAATATAAATGGGCTATAAAATAGCGGTTATTGGCTTAGGTTATGTTGGGTTACCACTAGCAAGACTATTTGCTACAGAATACCCTACGGTAGGCTTTGATATAAGCAAAGAAAGAGTTATGAAATTAAACGGAGGTCATGATGATACGCTGGAAGTATCTGATGAATTACTACAATCTTCATTAGTCAAAGAGAACCCATTTTTTACTAAACAAAAAGGACTATTCTGTTCTACAGATATAAAAGAAATAAAAAAAGCCAATATATTTATTATAACCGTCCCAACACCTGTAGATAAAAATAACAAACCTGATCTGGCTCCCTTGATAAAAGCGACAGAAACAGTGGGGAAAGTATTAAAAAAAGATGATATTGTCATCTACGAATCAACAGTATATCCAGGAGCAACAGAAGAAGAGTGTGTTCCAATACTGGAACAAATTTCAGGTTTAAAATTTAATACAGACTTTTACGCAGGTTACTCACCAGAAAGAATAAATCCGGGTGATAAGGAACATACCGTAGAGAAAATATTAAAAGTTACTTCCGGCTCAACACCAAAAACTGCTAAAACTATTGATAAAATCTATAAATCAGTTATAACTGCAGGCACATATCTTGCGCCAACCATCAAAGTTGCTGAAGCTGCTAAAATAATAGAAAATTCACAACGAGATATAAATATTGCTTTTGTAAATGAATTGGCAAAGATATTTAACCTGATGAATATTGATACCCATGCAGTCCTGAAAGCAGCAAATACAAAATGGAACTTCCTGCCCTTTAAGCCCGGTCTGGTTGGAGGTCACTGCATAGGTGTTGATCCTTTCTATCTAGCACAAAAAGCACAGGAATATGGCTATCATCCTGAGATTATCCTGGCAGGAAGAAGATTAAACGACTCCATGGGTAAATATATTGCAGAGCAGGTTGTAAAAGCAATGATAAAAAAGAATGTTTCTGTAAATAACGCGGCAGTATTAATACTTGGCATAACGTTTAAAGAAAATTGTCCGGATGTGCGCAACACCAAAATTATAGATGTGATCTCCGCACTGGAGGATTTCAGTATCAAGGTGACCACCTATGACCCTTGGGCAGACCCAAAAAAAGTGCAACAGGAATATGGTATAAAAAGCATACAAAAACTTCCCGAAAAAAAATTCAGTGCTATTGTTTTAGCTGTAGCACACCATGAATTTCAAAGCATAGACCTGGATGCTCTACGAGAAAAAGAATCAATAATTTATGATGTAAAAGGATTTTTAACAAACAGTGACAATAAATTATAAAAATTAAAGAAATACTCCTGAAAAAACAAGTAAATGATTTTCAAATTTAATAACAGAAACGATACTTCTTAAAAAGACAAAATACCTGGATAAATAAATGATAAATCAAGGTGAAAGTCAAACAGTAGAGTTTAAGCCTACGTTTCAAAAAGAAATAATATAGAGCGTCGTTGTTACTTTTTCAAACTTCAAAAAAGGAAAGATATTTATTGGCATTGTTAACAATCAAAGTATCTTGGGAATCCAAATAAATGGAGAGACCTCTCCTTAATGGATAAATACTATTAAACAAAACACACAACCATCTGTTATTGTAGATGTAAAAGAAATAAATATAGAGAACAAGACAATGGCAATTATCGAAGTAAGTGAATATCAAATAAAGCAGTTGGCTATAAAAACAGATATTATAAAAGAGTAAAAAATTCAAACCATTTAAGAAGTTTAAGAGAGATTGCCTATGCACACCCCAATACCATCAACTCCAGCTGGAATTATTAGGTTAATACCAGACATGATTTTGATGATATCTCTATGGATAAGGCATTATCCTTTATTAAAGCAATAGAAGAGTTTTAAGGGAAAAATTTCGGAGATGATATATACCATATTAACCAAATATGAACTGATAAAAAGTAGTCAACTAACATTTGCAGCATATCTCCTGTTTACAGATAACACTTCTTCGTTGACTTGTATGCATCTGGGCCGGGTAAAAGCAGAAGAACCATTATCGATAATTTAAGTTTGAATTGCGGCTTGCCAACCAAAATTGAAGAAACAATTATTTTTGTAAGAAAGCATTTAATGGTTGAACATATTATCTCTGGTGATGCCCAGAGAAAAAGACGATATGACTAGCCTCTTAATGGATCAGGGAAATTATTACCAAAATAACAGACAATGGGGATTATGCAGAAGTAGGTGACTCATTAATTAAAATATTTGATGACAAAATAGAATTTTTCAACCAGGGAAGACTCTACGCTGACTTAACCGTAAAGAAACTTGAACAGGGTGATTGTTCATCACAAAGTAGAAACAAATCAATTGCAAAAATATTTAAGGAATTTGGTCTTATTGAGAAATATGGTTCAGGGATAAAACGGATAAAAGAAGTTAACAGAATAATTGTCAAAAATATGATATATAATGTGCAAGTAAAAATAATAAAATCCCACAAAAAGGTTTGCACATGATCACCTATAAAAATAGTCGCCAGTTCACCTTTGATGGTTTCCATATACCATTCGATAAAGAACTGGTCTCCGAGAACAGATGGATGAAGTTGAGTAAAATTATCCCTTGGGATGGCTTTGCTCAAATCTGTTATCGCCAAATGTCAAACCGTACAGGTTGCTCCTGTAAGGATACTCGTCTTGTCATTGAGCCAATGCTGATCAGGCATAAGCTGAATCTCAGTGATGAGGAGACGGTGCAGCAGATACAGGAGGACCCATACCTCCAGTTCTTCGTTGGTTTTTCTTCTTTTACCGAAGAACAACCCTTTGCTCCGACCCCCTTTAACGAGATCCGTAAGCGAAGGGTGTTGATGTGTTCAGAGATCTTGAAAACCGTACTCTTGGCACAGCTTGGCAAATCTATTGTCAAGCCAGAGAAAGATCATCTCAACAAGATACTGATGGATGCACTACACCATATCTTCTGTCAGAATCCGGAAAACAAGGGGCACGCGGAAGCCATGTACCTGACGGAACCGCGCTCGTAAAGAATATCTGAAATACGCGCCACAAACAAGAAGATGATAGCCTCTGTTTGCCGCAGTGCTATTCCATCTCAGCTGCAGTATCTGCGACGTAACTTTTCTCATATTGAGAAGCTGCTTGATGCTGTGGATTGTCCTCCCTTCTCATTGGAGTACAGGCTGCAGCGGTAAACTGGATCATCCAGCTACTGTATCATCAGCAAGAAGGAATGCATAAGAGCAAAGAGAGACGTTGTGAGGATCGGATTGTTTCTGTTTCTCAACCTCATGTTAGTCCGATTGTACGTGGTGAGGCAGAAAAGAGTACTGAATTTGGAGCAAAAATCAGTGTGAGTATGACTGCTGATGGTTTTGCTTGTATCGACAGAATTAGTTGGAATGCGTTCAACGAGAGCACGGATATTAAAAGTCAGATGGAACGTTACCGAAACTGTTTTGGCTATTTACCGGAGACTGTACTTGCAGACCAGCTTTATGGTATTCGTGACAACAGACGCTTTCTGAAAGAGTTAGGCGTGCGCTTCGGTGGCAAAATACTGGGGCGTCCGCCAAAAGAAATAGAAGCAAATCAACAGGAACTGAAACGTCGCAAACAGCAGTACAGAGAAGACAGCCGAAACAGAATCCCGATTGAAGTGAAGTTCGGACAAGGTAAAAATGGCTATCGGTTGAATTCTATCCGAGCCAGAATAAAGAAAACGTCAGAAGCATGGATCAACTGTATCTTTCTGGTAATGAATCTGATAGTTCTGCTGAAGATAAGGGGGAAATCCCTGCTATTTCTTCTGTTTTACCTCTTGGCTGTTATGGATGAAGAAATTGGGGACTTTGTTTATCAATTCTTTCTATCAATTTGCTTGCCAGGAATATCCCTTGGAAGAGCGCTATGATTTTCTGAGGAAACCACATTATATCTTCTAGGATTTCTGCCGAAACCAGGAGGCTTATATTATTAGACAATGGAGAGTACAGGCCGAATGACAGATAACAAAACAATCATATACATATGTAATACAGACTCTGCTTTATTTGTTTTTCGTTATCCCCTTTTAAAAGCGTTAACAAAAAAAGGATATCGAGTAATTGCAATAGTAAAACATTATAAGAAAGATGATAATATTTATCTAAAGAAACTAAATAAAATTGGGATATTAACGCACTATATTACCCCTAAAAATAATAGCATCGTGTCATTGCTTTATACAATTAAGTTTGTTATTAAAATAATTAACAGAGAAAACCCAATAATTGTTCATTGCTTTACACATAGCGCTAACTTTCTCGGAGTGATAGCATCTTTTTGTTCAAAACACAGAAAAAAGATAAATATCTATTTAAGTATAACAGGTCTTGGGCGAGTATATACTGACAATGACTTTATCTCAAAAGCAATCAAGTTTTTACTTAATATTTTTTATCTTTTTTCTTTTAAAAAAGCAAAAATTATTTACGTTCAAAATAGACATGATTATATATATTTCGAAAAAAAGGGCATTACTAACCTTGAGCTAACAGCTGGCTCAGGATTGTCTCCAGAATACATGGAAAAGTTATTAGTTCACAAAAAAAGTAAAAAAGAATATCTAAAGCAAATTGGATCAGAAAATGCCAGAACTATAGTTTTGCTCCCCAGCCGCAGTTTATATAATAAAGGGATAAAAGAATATTACATTGCAGTAAACAATGTAGCAGGATTATTACCAGATTATGTATTTGTACATTATGGAATGAGTTGCTCTGATTTAAAACATGGCTGGAATTCTCAACAAATAAATAAATATCTTGGTAAAAATATTCATTATTTTGGTTATACTGAGAACCTGGTTGAAATTATGGCTATTGCAGACATAGTAGTTTTGCCTAGTTACAGAGAAGGGACTCCAAGAAGCTTAATAGAAGCACTATACCTAGATAAATTTATTATAACAACAAATTCTCCGGGGTGTGATGAGATTGTATATGATAATTGGAACGGTTACCTTATTCCACCAAAATCTTCACACGCAATTGAATCCGCATTAATGAAAACAACAGATGTTGATTTATGTACTTTTAAAGGTCGGTCAAAAAAAATATATGAAAACAAATATCATTCAAAATACATTGTACAAAAAACACTTGCCAATTATTTTCAGGAGGGCTAAAAAAAGACCATGGATAACACAATCGAATATTATAAAAATTTATTTAACAGAAACTGCAAATTCTCTATCGTAAAAAAACTATATAAAAGAGCTTTTAATTACATTACAATACTTCTTGTATATCCAAAAATAAAAAAGTTGAAAAAGCAAGGTTTTTTCTATCAAGACGGAAATAAAATATATTTCCCATCTTCGGTAAGCTATGGAGCACTACTACTTTCAATTTACAAAGGAGATTATGAAAAAAATGAACTAGAACTACTCATTAATATAAATACAGAAAAGGATATAATATTAGAAGTTGGAGGGGGGATTGGTTTTCTCGCAGCCAGTATTATAAATAACAAAAAAATAAAAGAGTATCATATTGTAGAGGCAAACCCTCAACTAATTGAATATATCAGAAAAAACACCAATATCGCCGCAAGCAAAGGTGAAAAAATCACAATCCATAACTTAATACTAGGAGAGAAGCAAGAAAAAACTCAGTTCTTTGTTAAAAAAGATTTCTGGGCGAGTAGCTTAATTAAACCTCATTATGGTAAATACCATACAAAATTAGTCTCATGTGAAAATAAAATATTATTTCTCGAAAAAATTAATCCAACTTTTTTGATCATCGATATAGAGGGTGGAGAAAAGGTTTTTTTTGAGAGACTTAACCTTAGCTCAATAAACAAAATTCTTGTAGAATTACACCCCGACTATATTGGACAGGAAAAATGTGTTAACTTAATTCAATACTTTCTAAAGCAAGGCTTTCAGCTAAAGTCTATCTCTTACCCAGTTTTCTTTTTTATCAAAAAAAACACATAACTTTTATAGATATTCTACTTTCTATTTAAATAAATAACATTTGCAAAATAACACATTCAATCAAATGTTAATTTAGTTTTGCCCATTTGAATTTTAAAAACGCTAAAAAGGAGATTCAATATAGTCAAACTTTCTCCTTGACACTACTCCGAGAAGAATTTTAAATAGCTTGGTTCTACCAAAATGTGTTCATTGAAAGAACATTGTTACTTTATTATCTAAACTGAGTAACAAGTTGTTTCATTTACATCATGAAATTTAATATATTATGAACAATTTTTTTTGTATTTGTTAGAAAGAAAATTATGATAAAAATATCTATTGCAGGAACAGTTGGGGTCCCTGCTTCTTATGGTGGATTCGAAACCCTAGCAGATAACCTTATAAAATATGCATTTAATAATAACTTTAAAAATGATATAAATTTGTTTGTTTATTGTAGCACCAAGAATTTTACTAAAGATGAAGATTATTATTTGAATGCCCAAAAACGATTTATCAATCTACCGGCAAATGGTTTCTTTAGCATATTCTATGATGCAATATCTTTATATGATGCTGTCCGAAAAAAAGATGATGTTGTTCTCCTTTTAGGAGTATCAGGCGCTTTAATTCTTCCTTTAGTTCGCCTCTTTTCTAAAACCAAGATCATTTGTAATATTGATGGCTTAGAATGGAAGCGTGAAAAATGGGGGTTCTTTACTAAAAAATTTTTGAAAATTTCAGAATGGTTTGCGATTAATTTTTCCAATGAAATTATAGCAGATAATCAGGGGATAGCAGATTATATAAAAAAAAACTATGGTGAAATAAAGTATCAAGTAATAGCGTATGGTGGAGACCATCTACTAAAAGCTAGATATAAAGGAATTAAAGCTAAAATACCAAACAATTTTTTACTAGCATTATGTAGGATAGAACCTGAAAATAATGTTGAATTGATTTTAGAAAGTTTTTCATTACAACCAAATCAAAACTTACTCTTTATTGGCAATTGGAAACACAGTTCTTTTGGACAAAAAATCCACGATAAATATTCAATTTTTAGAAATATTTATTTGATGAATCCTATTTATGATTTAGATATTCTTTACACACTTCGCTCGAAAGCAATATGCTATATTCACGGACATTCAGCTGGAGGGACAAATCCATCCTTAGTAGAAATGATGCATTTTGGTAAACCAATTATTGCCTACGACTGCATTTATAATCGTTATACAACAAATAATCGAGCAATATATTTTAATTCAGTACAAAATCTACTGAATTTATTAAATTCAATAGACTCTCATCCAAATATCTTATGTGATGGATGTGGAGATGAAATGTTAAAAATTGCAAAGAAAGAGTACACATGGGATATCATTGGGAATAGTTATTTTGAATTACTTACTGCCAACAAAGTATTTAATCAAAAACATAAATAAAGATTATGAACTTCAAAATAGTACAAATCTATCTTTAAATATTTTTGGGTCTTAGGAAGCAAACGATCTCATAAAGGTTTCTTCCTGAGTAGATTTAACAATACTTTATACAAGTTTTCATTGCGAAGATTAAAGCGAAAT
>PDWJ01004230.1_pt1 | contig 12817 bp, 10 predicted proteins | sample 1430881 | NCBI WGS metagenome assembly PDWJ01 (sample SAMN01162460, study PRJNA174530) | Oral metagenome, whole genome shotgun sequencing project. | biome: Marine environment; feature: Marine mammal; material: Swab sample of the gingival sulcus; isolation source: swab sample of gingival sulcus... | reverse complement strand
CAGGACCTTATACGGTACTTGCTTTCTCAATTCTCGGTTATGTAATGAAGAAATACGATTATTCAGTACCTGGTCTTGTTATTGGTATTCTCCTTGGCAAGATGGCGGAAAGCGAACTATTGCACAGTTACCAAATCAGTGGCGGGCATCTGAGTTACATCTTTACCCGGCCGATGACGTTGGTAATTCTGTTCCTGCTGCTTTTCTCTATTTTCAGTCAGCCAATTATGAAATTTTTCAGATCCCGTTTTTATGCAACCCAGAAACTGGACTGATAAAAAAATGTGGAGTAATATCTCTGCTGCCTGGCTACCGGCACCAACGGAGCATTCGCTTCTGTCTCCAGCAAAAGCTTTGAGCCGGGCATTGCCTGTGCTGATGAAAAATCCGGGCTAAAGAATCTATATTGTTTGTCTATTTAACCTCTTATCACTGTCTGGTTTGAAACGGCTAAGGTGTCCTGAATTAATGGTATCGCTGTCCGGAGCCGATTGGAATACACTTTATGGTAAGATGCTGGAATTTTACATGTTTGTGGCATAGGCTCTCATCCAGCATTTTAAAACAAGGAAAACGGTAATAGAGAAAAAGAGGAGCTGGATAAAATGCACCTGTCGCAATCGGAAGATGTAGGAAGAGGCTAAAAGGTATCCCACAAAAATGCCTGTGACAAAACCAAAAAAGTGGGCGCCCAGGTCTGTTCGTTCTCCTGATGTTCCCAGGAGGGCGAGCAATGCCAGCGCCGCGCAGAAGGGAATAAGAGGAGAGTAATGTCTGCTGCGTTGCTCTTTGTTGTGAACGTATGAGATAAACACCATCATGCCAAGCATTCCAAAGACCGCAGTGGAAAATCCCACTGAGAGGTGCGGGTCGTTGCGAAAATATACGTTCAAGCCATTGCCTGTTGCTCCCACGAGAAAAACGGCGAAGGTGCCTATGCCATAGCCGCTGTTTTTCAGAAAAAAATGGAGGAAAATTCCCCCTAGAAGACAGTTACCAAGCAGATGAGGTAAATCTGCGTGCAGGGTTAATGCTGTAATCAGCCGAAACCATTCACCACCCTCCTTTATGGCGTTGGCATCACTCATTCCTGCGATAAACCATGGGGAGTGCATTGACCATGGTCCGGTTACCTGGAAGAAGATAAAGAGTGCACTTACAATAAGAAAGGCCGGGGTGGGGTGGGAATCATTTTCAAAAGTTTTATCTGGTCGCAGTGGCCAGTTTTTATTTTCAATCTGGTAATGTGTGAGCTCTGCCTCGGCTGCTGTTTGATCTTTTTCCAGAATTTTGACAAGGAATTGGCCCTCGATCCGTTCTATCTGGTGTCTGATACCCACAGCCTGGAGGAGGAGTGAAATGTCCTGAATCTCTTCTTTATGGGATGATCTATACACAATCAGCAGTGCTGTATGTTCGACTTTTTCTAGTACCACATAACACCTGTAAATTCGGATAATGCTTTTTGAGCGATATTCGTACCTCTTCTCTTCTAAACTGGCAGGCAATCTCTTTGCCTCAGCAAATTCTAGTGTTTCATAGAGCGAATTGGTATTATAGCACGTATCACCTTGTTTTTAAATTTGCGATCACGATATTCAAGAAAAGAGCGAATTTTATGAGAGCTGAGCGCTCTTTTGGTCATATTGTGTTCTCTTCTCACGACAACACGGAATAGAGCAAAAAAGATCAAAACAGTACGCTTCGCATGGCGTCGATAGTGCAATATGATACATTTTAGTGGGGTTTTTTCTTATGTTACCGAAATACCAAGGTTTGTTTTGCTGATAATTCAGGCATGATGGTTGCAATATGAACAGGCAAATAGGTGTAGCCACCCTTTCATTTTAACCAATGAGGTGCCATATGTCTTCGATTGCACTATTCCCCTGTCTTTGTACCCCCAATGCCGGTATCGTTGGTGAACTGGCAGCCAGGCTTAATCTCCAGGTATATACAGACGAGCATCTGATTGATGATGTTGGTGCGTGTTTTGGCAAACATGGGATAAATCTCAAGAAGATGATGTTTGAAAAAACATCTGTTTTCAATCAGTTTACCCTGGAAAAGGAGCGTGCTGTCTGCATGTTTCGCAGTGTTCTCGCCAAAAAATTACAGGAACAGGATCATTATCTTTTCTATGGCTTTCATGCACTGCTTATTCCTTCTGAAGTTTCTGAGGTATTGCGTGCTTTGGTTGTCGGTACCAAGCAGTCACGAATTGATTTTTGTCAAAATGAAGGCATTTCCGGTAAGGAGGCAAAAAGAAAGGTGCGAATGTATGATATCAGTGCCTATTCCTGGAGTGATTTTCTCTTTAAGAAGGAGGCGTATGATAAATCTCTTTATGATCTGGTGTTGCCGGTGGGGGGCAGAGATCACAAGGTGCTCTCCGATGAGATCGCCAAGCTGTTTTATACCACCTCACTGCTTCGAACAGAGAAATCGCAGCAGGCGGTAAGCAATTTGGCAACGCAGGCAGCGGTCAAAAAAGCCCTGCTTGAGAAGGGACACAATCTGCCAGTTGCCGTTGATGACAACAGCGTTGTTATTACCGTTCAAAATTCGGTTTTTAACCTGGGCAGCCTTGAAGCGGAGCTGACAAAACTTGCTCAAGCAGTGCCAGGTGTCAACACCGTCACGGTGCAAAAATCAAAGAAGGATACGGGCTCTATATACCGTGCCCAGAAATTCGAGCTGCCCTCTAAGGTCTTGTTTGTTGATGATGAAAAAGACTTTGTACAAACTGTGTCCCAGCGTCTTATCAGCCGCAATGTTGGCACCTATGGCGTTTTTAACGGCGAAGAGGCCTTGGAGTTGGTCGGTGAAGATACGCCCGAAGTTATGGTGCTCGATCTGAAAATGCCCGGAATGCATGGTATTGAAGTGCTTCGACGTACAAAAGAGATAGCTCCCGAGGTTGAAATAATTATTCTCACCGGTCATGGTACCGTCAAGGATGAACGTGAGTGTATGGAGTTGGGTGCCTTTGCCTATTTGAATAAACCCGTGGATATCGAAAAACTTTCGGCCACCATAAAGGCCGCCAATGAAAAGGTTCATGCTGGCAAAACAGATTAAATCTACAATAAAGACAGGCTGATAGGAGCAAAATTTTATGGATACAATCAAAGCAAAAGTACTCCTTGTCGACGATGAAGCCGACTTCATCGAGAGTCTCAGTAAACGATTAGAAGTTCGTGGCTTGAAAGTTTTTACCGCCACACGGGGACAGAATGCCCTTGATCTGCTCGATAAGGAAAAGTTTGATATCATTGTACTTGATTTGGCCATGCCTGGTATGGATGGGTTGAAGACACTCGAGCATATCAAAAAAAAGGATGTCGACGCTGAAATAGTTATGCTCAGTGGTCATGGTGACGTTAAAAGCACTACCGAGGCGATGAAGCTTGGGGCCACCGATTTTCTCGAGAAACCGGTGGATCTTCCCGAGCTGCTCGAAAAGATAGTTGAAGCCCGTGAGAAACAGATTCTCATTTTGGAGAAACATGCACAAAAAAAGATTGAGGATATTCTGCAATCAAAACCGTGGTGATGTGAAAAACAGTACCTGACCGATAGGCGGTATCTATTTCTCTCTTGTGGGATGATCAAGGGGATATATTTCGGCTGTTCGGCTTTTACAGAACCGGATGCGTACAGGATTCTTATGTCCGTAATCGGGATCTGCCGGAGGCCTCTGGTAAATTTTGATTTGATGGAGAACAATAATGTCGCACACAGAACAAACGATGGATAATAACGAGCTGGCCGCTCGCAAGCAAAAAGGAGAAAACAGCCACCACCTTTCCAGAATCAACATAGACTGGAAACGGACCTTTTTTATCCTCCTTGGTATCGGCCTTTTTCTTGCGGTGTACTATTCGCCGCCCTGGGCTGCAGCGATAGATCCTCTTGGTGTGGAATTTGAACTGAATCAGCAGGCCAAAGGGGCCCTGGCAGTGTTCTGTCTGGCAGCGGTCTGGTGGGTTTTTGAGGTTGTACCCATCGGAGTGACAAGTCTTGCCATCGGCTGTTTGCAGGCGCTCTATCTCATTCGTGAGCCAAAAGTCGCCTTTAAAGATTTTATGGACCCATCGGTACTGTTTATTTTTGGTTCGATTGTCATCGGTATGGTATTTACCAAAACAGGTTTGACCAAACGGCTTGCCTATAAAATGCTGGCCATTATCGGTGACCGTACCTCTCTTATCCTGCTTGGCTGTTTTGTGATGACGGCGCTGCTCACCCATGTCATGGCCCATACTGCCGTGGCTGCGACCATGTTCCCATTGCTCATGACCATCAACGCCCTTTACTCTGAAGATGATAAACCGACACGTTTTGGCCGAGGGTTATTCATTGGTATGGCCTTTGTTGCCGGTGCGGGTTCGATTGTCACCCTGCTTGGTGCTGCCAGAGGCGCTGTTGCCCTTGGTTTTTATAAAGATATCATGAATGTCGAAATCTCTTTTTTCGAACTGACCATGTATATGTTCCCCATTGGTTGGCTTATGGTTTTTCTGCTCTGGGGATATTTCATGCTCATCTGCAGGCCTGAGAAGTCTCGTATTGAGGGCCTTAAAGAGAGAGCAAAGCAGATGTACTTTAATCTCGGTGGCTGGACACGTAACGAAATATTGACACTTTTTATCGTTATAGCGACGATTCTGATCATCGCACTGAAAAACTTTGTACCCGCTTTCTCAGGCTTTGACAAGACCGCAATAATGCTGGTTTCCACCATTGTGTTTTTTATATTGCAGATCCTTGATGTCAAGGATCTCGAGGAGATTCCATGGAATATTATCCTGCTCTTTGCCGGAGCAATGTCCATTGGTTTTTGCCTCTGGGATACCGGTGCTGCCAAATGGCTGGCGGTCAACTGGCTGCAGCTGTTCAAAGACGCTCCCGGCATGGTTTTTATCCTTGGCATGGCATTTTTTGTCATGATAATGACCAACTTCATCATGAATGTCGCAGCTATCGCCATCTCCCTGCCGGTGGCCCTGGTTATTGCACCCTATCTGGGGGTTGCAGGAGAGGTTATCCTCTTTTCCAGCCTGGTCGTTGCCGGTATGCCGTTTCTTCTCCTGGTTGGTGCAGCACCTAACGCTATTGCCTACAGTTCCAAGCAGTTTACCCCGGGGCAGTTCTTTTTGTATGGTGTTCCTGCATCAATTCTTTTGATGATAATGGTTTGGCTGGCAGCTCAGTTTATCTGGCCGTTGATGGGTATGGAGGTGTTTGTAAGGCCATCGTAGCGTTGGCATTAAAAAACAACTGTTGAACAGGTGATCATGACTTTACCATCGTTGAGAACCATAAATGGGGGCTGGTTGCAGACCCCCTTGAGGAATATCTATCTTAACCAGAAGAGTATGATACAAGCCAAGATGTTATGTGTTGAAAAACAGGGAGGAAAAAAGATAATATGGTACAATACAGGGTATCGCATATCTGCAAGTATGATACTATCGCCAGTGGATGGAGTTTTGCCTCCCTGGTAATATGAATTTTCGGATCTATTGCTCATCATGAAAACCATGCCCGAGATTACACCCGGTTCATTGCTTGAAGGTATTCCTCATGCTGCCATGCTGCTTGACAGTGAATGCCGCATCCTCAAAATCAACAGGTTGATGGAGGTAATCTGCGGCTATCATGCATCACAGGTGCAGGGGATACATGGCGAGCTGGTGGCTCGTAGCAATACCGGAAATACATGGGGGCAACTGTTTAGAAAGGTGCTTGACAGTGGTGAACAGATCTCGGTATCTGGTGATATTCTTAACAGTCATCGTCACAAGGTGCCGATCCAGTACACTATTTCTGTGGTAACAGATATAGAAAACAGACGGTGCGGTCTGTTGGTGGTCGCAGAAGATATATCGGCCACGATGGACTGTAATAAAACAGGTGGTCTGGAATCGAAAGCCTTTGAGTTGATCGGCTGCAGCCCGAAAATGCAGAAGGTGTTTGATCTTATCCCGCTTCTGGCGCGGACTGACGCATCCGTGATGATCACCGGAGAAACCGGAACTGGTAAGGATAAGATTGCTGAGATCATCCATAAAAAATCGGCAAGGGCTCGGTTTCCTTTTGTCAAGATCAACTGTGGTGCTTTACCGGCAGGCCTGCTTGAATCAGAACTTTTTGGCCATGTGAAAGGGGCCTTCACCGGTGCCACCCGCAACAAACAGGGTATGTTTGAACTGGCCCATCATGGTACGCTGTTTCTCACTGAAATTGGAGATATGCCGCTGCCGCTCCAGGTAAAACTGCTCTCGGTACTTGATGATCGTGAATTTGTTCCAGTTGGTGGTGAGCAGAAAGTCAAGGTGGATGTGCGCATTATAGCCGCAACCCATCGACCGCTGAGAGAGCAAATACAAAACAATGCCTTTCGTGAAGATCTCTTTTACCGTCTTCATGTGCTGCACATGCATCTGCCGCCGATGCGCGAGCGCGGTGAGGATATCCGGGCTCTGCTCGATCATTTTCTCCATAAATTTGCCAAAGCACTCGGCAAGCAACTGATTGGCTTTACACCAGAAGCAATGCAGGTTCTTGTTAATTATCGTTATCCGGGAAATATCCGTGAACTCAGCAACATTGTCGAATACGTTGTAAATATCTGCAGAAAAAAGAAGATCGGTAAAGATATTCTTCCGTCCTATATTTTTGAGATGCCTTCGGGAAAGGAAACGCCCGATCTGTCTGGAGAGAGCAGAGAAGAAACATTGAGCACTGCTCCGGCTGTTTCTGGAGAGGATGAGCGCTCAAAGAGCTGGAATGAAATAGAACGCCAGATGATCGTTGATACACTCAAGAAATTTCGCGGTAACAGAACTCATTCTGCCCGTGAGCTGGGTTGGGGACGGATGAAACTGTACCGGAAGATGAAAGCTTACGGATTGATGTAGGGAGAGGGAGATTATGCGAAAACTATTGCTGCCGATTCAAGGAGATTTTATTGCCCCGCGATTTGATCTGGCAACTGAAATCATCGTTGTACGTTTTGAAGATGGAAAGGTGGTGGGTGAGCCAAGAAATTTTATTATGGACAGTCCTTCCGATGAAGAGCTATGCCAGATGATCGTTGAATTAAATATTACCGATGTGGTATGCGGCGGTATTGAAGAAATGCACTACAATTTCCTGATTTGGAAGAAGGTAAACGTCATTGACAGTATTGTAGCTGACTGGCATACGGCTCTCGATATGGCCATAGTTGATGGTCTCCAGCCGAGAACCCTGCTAAAACCTCAAGATCATAACCTGAGCCTATGAAAACCATACAGACAATCAAAGAAATTTTTACCTTCAGGGCCTTCAAGCCACCTCAACGTACCGGACTGGCGAGGAGAAACTACAGTCAATTGCGTTTTATCCTCTTTTTTTCCATGTTCATCATTGCTCTCGTACCCACCCTGATAACGGCCGGCCTTGGCTACAGGAATTATCAGGATTTGCTGCAAAAAGAAGAACGGGGGCAGCTCGAATGGCGGCTTGATGGCTCGATCAAGTCCATTTCTGCGCTCATTGACAGTCTGAAAGCTGCTATCCTTTTTGTGGCTCGTGAGGACCGCTATTCTGAACTGATCAGTGGCCGTAACATTGACAAGCTCTTTCTACGGATGCAACAACAGTACGCATTTCTGGCTGATCTTGGCGTAATCGACAGTCAGGGAATTCAGCGGGCGTACTATGGTCCATATGATCTTCGCGGCAAGGATTACTCGACAGAACCATGGCTTGAAGAGGTTCGGGAAAATGGCTATTTCATCTCAAAAGTCTATCTGGGATATCGGCAGGTACCACATTTTGCTGTTGCCGTTGCCAACGTTGACCCCGTAACCCATATGGATTGGGTATTGCGGGTAACCATTGATGCCAGTACGTTGCAGCGCTTTGTCGATACCATCAAAACATCTGCGACAAACGATTTGTTTATCGTCGATGACCAGGGTGTTCTCCAGACGGCATCCAGGCAATTTGGTGCTGTGCTTGAACGCTATCCTGATGCCGGGGATATAACCTCTGTTCAATATAATTTTGAGGAAAGAGGTGACAGGATCTTCCACGCCATCGGCAAGATCCCTCATACCCCCTGGCACCTGATTCTCATAGAAAAACGGTATGTTCACCATGAGGATTATGTTGCCTTTCGCACTAAATTGGTGATCATCGTTTCCTCGTGCCTGCTGCTTTCCATCGTCGTAGTGTACACCCTGGTTGTGCTGCTGACCAACCTGATTAAAAAATCTGATGAAATGCAGCTTAAGATGCTCCAGGAGGCCGAACACACCGACAGGCTGGTATCTATTGGTCGTCTTGCCGCCGGTGTTGGTCATGAAATCAACAATCCGCTGGCCATCATTGACCAGAAGACCGGGCTCATTGAAGATCTGATGGCCATTTCCGGTGATTTTGAGAATAAGGGCGTTATTGGTGAAAGTTTACAGGGTATCAACCAGAGTGTTGCCCGTTGTAAGGCCATTACCCACCGTTTACTTGGCTTTGCCAGACATTCTGATGTTGCTGGAGAAGATGTACAGATTAACCACGTTATCCAGGAAGTGCTGAGTTTTCTGGAAAACTCAATGGTCCATAACCGCATCAAACCAGAGCTGCAGCTCTATGAGCAGCTGCCAGTTATCAAAAGCGATCACCTGCAGCTGCAGCAGATTTTTCTCAATATCATCAACAATGCCATAGACGCTATTGACAAAGACGGTGTTATCACGATTTTCACCCATCTGGTTGCCGGCGATGTTCGAGTCGTTATACAAGACGATGGTCCCGGTATTCCTGAGGAGATCGTACCACGCATTTTTGAACCGTTTTTCACCACAAAAGAAACCGGAAAAGGCACGGGACTTGGTTTGTCGATCACCTACGGCCTGATAAAAAGACTGGGAGGGGATGTCACCGTGCGCTCTCATTCCGGACAAGGGACAGCATTCACCATAACTTTTCCTATAAAGAGGAGACAAGATGATAGAGCAGACGAAAAATGACATTTCCGTTCTCATTGCTGATGATGAGGTGGAATTTGCCTCAACCCTGCGGACACGACTGAATCTGCGAAAGTTTAAGGCTTCAGTGACCAATTCCGGCCAGGAAACACTAAAAGCCATCGATATGGCACCGCCTGATGTGCTGGTTCTTGATCTGAAAATGCCCGACCTGGATGGCCTGGAGGTGCTGGCCCGTGTTAGGGAGTCACACCCTCATCTGCCGGTTATCATTCTCACTGGCCATGGTAGCTTTGAAGCGGGTTGTGCGGGAATGGAACAGGGTGCTTTTGACTATCTTATGAAGCCGGTGGATCTTAACCAGCTCATTACCAGAATTGAAGAGGCCAGTCAGGCAGCTCAAGCCGGATGATGATGCAGATTTTACGATTCTTTTCTATCAGTGAGGTTTATTCTTACCATGAAAAAAGAGCAAAAAAAGACAGCTGATAAATACACCGTTGAAGCCGCCTGTGTTCAGGTGTTTGCCAAGGTAGTCGCCTCCATTTCCCACGAGGTAAAAAATGTGCTTGCCATCATCAATGAAAATGGAGGGTTGCTCGAAGATATTATCTTGATGTGCGAGCCCGGACAGGGCGTTCCCCCAGACCACATCAAGTCTGCTACGACAACAATCAGCAGCCAGGTACAGCGGGCAAATCGTATTATGAAAAATTGTAACCGTCTGGCTCATCTTGGCGACAGAACTATCGCCGAAGAACCGATTGCTGAAATTCTTGAGCTGATGGCAGCTTTGGCTAAGCGTCAAGCTGATATGAAAAATATCATAATTTCAGGAGAGTACGATGCAGATATTCGTATTACTGCCCCGATGCTGCCTTTTGCATCGCTGGTATATCTGCTGTTTCGTGCTATCATTGATGCAGGTCAAAATGATTCCACGATCACTGTTTCTGCAGCATCATCGGAGAATACCATTACACTGAAACTTGAGGCAGATTTACCCGCAGAGGAATTATTGCCAATTGTGGAGAGCGGTGATATTACAATTCTTGTCGACCATCTGGGCGGCATAGTGAATATCAGCGCAGGCAGGATAGAGATGAGCCTGGCCAGGGAAATATCATAGTTCCGCCGGCAGTTGATATACAGAGGCGACGATCATCTTTACTGTTTCACGTAAACCTCTAACGTAACGGGATAACATAAAAAAAGACCGCAAGAAAATGAAAGAGGGACCCTGCCATTACAAAAAGGTGCCAGACGGCATGATGAAAGGAAAGGGACTTCCAGACATAAAAAACAACACCGAAAGAATATGCGAGACCGCCGGCTACCAGGAGGAAAAGACCACCTGTCTCAAGGTTGGCGATAAGCGGTCTGGCGGCGATGACGATCATCCAGCCAAGTCCCAGATACAGTGTCAGTGATAACCAGCGGATACGTTTGGGCAGAAACAACTCAATGAGCATCCCAATCAGGGCGATTCCCCATACTGTTCCAAAAAGGCTCCAGCCCCAGGGGCCGCGCAGGGTTACCAGGGTGAACGGTGTATAGGTGCCTGCAATGAGGAAATAGATCATTGCATGGTCTATTTTCTGGAAAATGTGTTTTAATGATCGAGAGGAGACGAGGTGATAGAGGGTCGAGGTAAGATAAAGGATGATCAGTGCTGATCCATATATCAACGAACTGACGATATCGTATGTATCACCGTACCGAAACGAAAAAAAGACCATCAATACCAGTCCCCCGATCGATAAAATGGTTGCCACAGCATGTGTCAGTCCGTTTGCCAGCTCTTCTTTCTGGGTGTAACCCATTGGTGTCCGTGCGTCCATGGTTGTTTAATTCTCGCTGGGGAGTGGAGGCAGCGCCTCTTTTTTATTGACCCAGGGGTACCCAACAATTATGCTGTCCCAATGATACTGCCAGCCTTGCGGGATTGGGGAAAAGTAACGATGGTTGAAAATATTTCGGTAACGGCCGGGAGAAAAAACGGGCTGTCGCTCCGGTTCTGATCCGTAGTATTTTCAGGCTGACCTGATATTCAGGATAGTCTGATTTTTTATATATGATAAAGCATCAGAAAAAAGAAGGAGCCTGATCTTTCAGGCTCCTTTGCACTGGTGAGGTGTTTCTTAAGCAAGATCGTCAATGGCCACAATGGCGCCGAATTTTTCCTTCAGCTCAAGAAGCGCCTTTTTTTGTTCCGCATAGATTTCAAAGAGCCGTTTGGGCGTTGCATCATCTTTACCGTAGGCCTCATCCTGCAGATCAATGCGTTTGATAATGTTGTCCACATAAATAGCAAACTGCTTATCATAAAGATCCTTGGGATATTCCTTGTCAATGCCTGCAAACAGTTTCTTTAGATCCTCGTATTTGGGGAGCATACCGATGGGTGAATCAATGGCTTCAACATCTCCATGGGCGTACAACTCCAACCAGCCCAGCCACACTTTTACATCTCTTTTTTCACCAAGCAGCCCACCACCTTCGCCGCCTCTGTTCTCATGGGTGAGAAAGTAATTTAAACCCGCCATGACCGGCTGGGCATTTTTGCTGATTTTATCTGAATTGAAGAATTCAAATTGAGCCTTCATATAGTCAGCAAGCGAACCTGGAATAAATGCCGCGTTTGCCCATGGGCTTCTGTTAACACCCGTTGCTCCCACCTCAGTGGCTGTAGCCTTGGATACGATCGAGGCCCCGATAACCACGCCTTCGTCGGGATTTTTGGCAACACGGATGGGCGGCATGGTATCGGCATCACGGCCTGAATAGGTGAAAACACGGATGGGGGCTCCTTCAGGATCTTCTGCCATTTTTGTATTATGGTTTTTGATAGCAGAGGCAAGCAGTGTGCAGCGGGCGTTCTTATGAGAAATCGGGATTTTGTTGCCATTTGCATCTGTTTTTCCTGCAAACCACTCACCCTGAAAATTGACTCCTTTCTTTGGAGGCTCTTCACCATTACCCACCCAGTGAGGCACACCAGCCTCATCAATGAGAACGTTCGACCATATTACCTCGGTGCCATCACCTCTGAGGTTTTCCATCAGGTAGGGGTCGCCTTCTCTGTTTACGTCTTCGACAATACCGAAGATACCTTTTTCGGGGTTGATGGCACGCACCTGACCGTTTTTGTCTATCCAGATCTGAGCGAGGTCATCGCCTACAAAATCGGTGCCAACCATAGCAGTGGTGGTTTTACCGCAACCTGAAGGGGCAGCACCTGCGAAATAGGTGGTTCTGCCGGCAGGCCCTGTCATACCGGTGATAAACATGTGTTCGGAGAGCTGTTCCCCCAGTTTATAATAGGTGGCGTAGTCAACAGAGAATCTGTGGTTCCCCTTCTTCAGAAGCAGGGTGTTTCCGGCGTAGGTACAGAATGTGGAGAAGGTGGTGAACCAGCTGCGATCCATGAAAATTCTGGCATCAGGTACCTCTTCTGGAGTGTTGTTGCCTTCGCTGTGTAAATTGGTGAAAAAGATACCGCCGGTGCGTTCAACCTCCTTGTCAAAATTGGCGTAACAGTTTCTATACAGAAGCTCGCCCGAGTGCATAACGTATGTAGATGATGATATCTCAATTGCTGGAATGGCAGCTTCTGCGCCAGCGGGGCCTCTGCTGAAAAAACCGATCATCATGGTTTTGGATTCCATGATCCCTGTCATATATTTTTTTACATATTCGAGGGCTTCAGCGCGGAGGATTGACAGGGCCAGCGAGCTGATCTTTTCACCTTCATTGATAATATAATAGGTTTGCTTGACAAGGCGGGCCTGATCCTGGGGCAGATCAAAATGAATGGTGTGTCCGTCTTTGGCCAG
>PDWJ01004228.1_pt1 | contig 12821 bp, 8 predicted proteins | sample 1430881 | NCBI WGS metagenome assembly PDWJ01 (sample SAMN01162460, study PRJNA174530) | Oral metagenome, whole genome shotgun sequencing project. | biome: Marine environment; feature: Marine mammal; material: Swab sample of the gingival sulcus; isolation source: swab sample of gingival sulcus... | reverse complement strand
CTCTCTTGTCCTTGACGATATGGCCCGGGGAAAGATTGTCGATGAGGTGCGTTTCCGCAAATCAGACCCTTTTCAGGAGCTTGCCGGCCCTCTCAACCGTTGTCTCGAGAAGATGACCGAGGTGCGCGAGCGGCGCAAGAAAGAGGGACAGATCCATGGTCTGGTCAAGGGGCTTCTCAAGCAGATTGAGGGGGAGGAGAATTCCCGCTGTCAGCTGCGGGATCAGATCGAGGAGATTCTGGAGATGCAGAAGCAGTTGCGATGAACCGGCTGTTGAGTCTCTCCCTGCGCGGCAAGCTGTTGCTGGCGCTGTTTGTCACCTCCCTCGTTCTTGCGGTGGGATTGTATGTGCTGCTCAACCACGGCTTTGAGCGCGCCTTTCTCCGCTATGTCGACAAGATGGAAGAGGCGCAGATGGAACGTCTCGGGCGCAGGCTCGGGGCGATGTACGAGCAGTACGGGGGGTGGAGCTTTTTGAAGGGAAACTACCCGCTCTGGGAATCGATCAACGCGATCACCTTTGGAGAGGTGTTGACAGGCAGAGAGGAGGCGGAACTCGATTCCACCGTGCCCCAGCTCTATTTGAATGTGACCGGCGGAGAGGGTGTTGGCAGGCGGTGCCAGCTCTATGACGGTGAGAAGAATTTTGTTGTCGGTTCACAGAAAGAGATAAGACCGGCGTTGCAGCCGCTCGAATACAACGGGCGGGTGATCGGCTGGCTCGGACTGCTGCAGGCGGAGAAGCTGACCCGCCACGGTGATCGCCTCTTTGCCGCCCGCCTGCAGGCGGTCTTTGCCTTTGTTATTGCAGTGATGCTCGGGGGCACCCTGCTGCTGACTTTTCCGGTGCTCGCCTGCCTGCTGAGGCCGGTCGGGGAAATTACCGCGGGGACTGAGGCGCTGACCGAAGGGGATTACGGGATTCGTATTCGCCGCCGCAGTGGCGATGAACTCGGACGGCTGGCGACCAACTTCAACACCCTTGCCGGGACACTGGAAAAGAATCGTCTTGCCCGCCGGCAGTGGCTGGCCGATATCTCCCACGAGCTGCGCACGCCGCTGTCGGTTCTGCGCGGAGAGTTTGAGGCGGTGCTTGACCGGGTGCGGCCGCTTGAGATGGAGCGGATTGAGCGGCTTTATGACAGGGTTCTGCAGATGGACCGACTGGTCGACGATCTCTACGACCTCGCTCTTTCGGATGCAGGCCAACTGAAAATTACCCGCAGCCGGGCGGAGCTTTCCCAACTGCTCAGGGAGACCCTCATCCCCTGTTGTGAGTACTGCCGGAAGAGCGGGATCGAACTGGAGTTGACATTGCCGGAGAAGGTTGCGGCTGAGGTGGACAGTGCGAGGATGAAGCAGCTGTTTACCAATCTGCTCAGTAACAGCGTCTTTTACACCGACGCTCCGGGCAGGCTGGAGGTGAGTCTGAGAAGAGACGGAAGCCGGGCGGTGATCGACTTTGACGACACCCCGCCAGGCGTTGATGAGAAGAGCCTGCCCCTGCTTTTTGACCGCCTCTATCGGGTCGATATCTCCCGCAGCAGCGGTGCCGGCAAACGGGCAGGACTGGGGTTGAGTATCTGCCGGAGTATTGTCAAAGGCCATGACGGCAGCGTTATTGCAATGGCGTCACCCCTTGGCGGCCTGAGAATTCGTATTGAGCTGCCGGTGGCAGAAGAGTGAGAGAGAAAAGCTGACTGCTGACAGTACTCCATCTTTACACGATTGTGGTTTCCCGCAGAGGCCTGCTCCTGCATCGTCTCTGCTCAAAGAGGGCACCTGAAAAACAGAACCGGAAAACCGATGAGAAATGCGGGTTCAAACTTTCTGAGATCTCCCAATGAAAAACATTCTGATAGTCGAAGATGAACAGGAGATAGCCGATCTCTATACGGTCTATCTTGAGGGCGCAGGCTTTGCCACCCACTGTCTTCAGAAGGGGGATGAAGTCGTCGCCTGGGTGAAACAGAACTGGCCGGCCCTGATCCTTCTTGATCTGATGCTTCCCGGGCTTGACGGTATCGAAGTCTGTCGTCAGATCCGCGCCTTCTCACGGGTTCCGATCATTATTGTCAGTGCCCGAAAAGATGAGATAGACCGTCTTCTCGGTCTCGAACTTGGTGCCGACGACTACATCTGCAAGCCTTTCAGTCCGAGAGAAGTTGTCATCCGGGTCAAAAACCTGCTTCGCCGCACCGCCGAAGAGGGCTACTCCGAAGGACCGCCCCTTCTCGAAATGGACAGCGATCGTCAGCATATCCGTATCCATGGAACAGAAATGACGCTCAGTGAAGTCGAGTTTGACCTGCTGGCAGTTTTGCATGGTTCTCCCGACCGTATCTTCAGCCGCGAGGTCCTGCTCCGCCTTGTCTATAAAGACAAAGAGGTCAACCCGCGGACGATCGACAGCCATATCAGAAAGATGCGCCGCAAGATCGAGGCGGTCGCTCCGGAGGTCGATCTGATCCGTGCGGTGTACGGACAGGGATATCAGTTTGCCGGGTGAACGTTGCAACAGACCGTCTGTCATGGCGAAAAAGAGAGAGAGGAGAACAGGATGACAGCAGAGACCGTGGCAGTACCCCGGATACGGGTGAGAAAGGTGGCCGAACTGACCGCGATTCTTCTGCTCGCGGCAGCGATCCTCTACCTTGGCTTTCTGATACGATTTTCCCCGGCGCTGACATGGGACTGGAACCCTGCTTCCCTTTTTATCAGTGAAGAGGAGCCTGTGCTTTCAAACCTTGACGGCCACTACTATCTGAAGGTCGCGCAGGAGGTCCGCGAAGGAAAATGGGAGAATTACGAGACCCTGACAGCGTGGCCGGACAGAATCCCGAGATCAAGCATTCCCCCTCTTGCCGGTGTTCTTGCCGAAAAGATATCCACTGTTACCGGGATGAGTCTCAATGAGGTGGGAATATTTTTGCCATGCCTGCTCTCTCTCTTTGTGGCCGTTCCGATCTATTTTTTTGCCGCACGCTGGGGAGGCTGGCAGGCTGGACTGGCAGCAGTAATGTTCTATGTGACATCACCTGTTGCCGCGACAAGAAACAGTTACGGTTTTTTTGATACCGACTGCCTGAACACCTTCTTTCCTCTTGCCAGTGCAGCTCTTGCCCTGCTCTTTGGGACCCGCGATGGAAAAGAGCGTTATCTGTACCTCGCAGGCGCTTTTCTTGTTGCCGGGCTCTATTTCTGGTGGTGGGACCAGGTTGTTTCTCCTCCGGCAGTTCTCGGGCTTTTTCCGGTTGTCTATGCGATTGTTTTCCTCTATCGGGTCGAGTGGAAAGAGGCGACGCTCTTTGCTGCCGTTTTATCGGTGTTTCTTATTTGCATCCTTCTGTATACAGGGGTTGGAGTACTCGGGGAGGTGTGGAAAGGGATTACAGGCAGCCTTCATTATATCTCAAAAGGTACCGGTCTTTATCGTAATGTCGGGCTGACAATAGGCGAGCAAAGCCCGCTTGCGCTGGGGAAGTTTTTCGATACGTTTTCGACCTGTCCGGCAGTTGGGGCGTTTGGATTTTTCAGCCTTGCGGTGCTGTTTGTCCGCAGGTACAAAGAGGCTCTTATTCTTGCCGCCATGCTTGCCGTTGGCGTTATGGCTTTTCTCTACGCGAGAAGATTTGCGATATTTATTGTCCCTCTACTTTGTATTGCACTCGGTTATGGTGCAGCTCTGTTTTATAAGACGATTCACATAAGGTTGAAATGGCGGTTGTGGAGACTCCTCTCCTGGGGGGCGGTTGCAACGGCTGTCGTTGCGGTCTGTGCGGCGAACACGGTTGAGGTGATTGCAAAGCAGCAGATGATAAAGCCAATTTTCAGTGCAGGAATTGTCACAGGGATGAAACATCTGCAGGAGGTTACAGAAAAAGACGCTGTTATCTGGAGCTGGTGGGATGAGGGGCACCTGATAAAGTACTACGCCCGGCGGGAAACGATCAACGACGGCATGGTCCATGACGGTGAAAGAAACTTTAACACTGCGTTTCCGTTGATCCAGAGCAATGACCGGATTGCGGCAAATTTTATGCGCTTTTACTCGGTGCATGGAAAGGCTGGATTTCGAAAAATAAGAACGGAGGCAGAAAAGTACGGGCTTGATGGTATTGACGTCCTGAAAAAGATGCTGGCGGCCGGGCCTGAGAACTACCGTAACGTCATCGCAGGGATTTCTGAGCAGCAGTTGCTTCGTTGGCGGGATTACCTTTTTCCGGAGAGCAAAAGGCCGATATATCTGTTTGTTGATCAGTTCATGTTTCTCAGGCTTGGACATATGCATGACTTTGGAACTTGGGATGTAAGGACCGGAAAATCAAAAGCTACCCTTCCTCTGTTTGGCATGCCGATGTACGGTGACGCCTTTGTCGCAATTGGTCGAGGGTTCTATCCGGGACGGAAAGACTTTGCAATTGTACCTGAGTCGGGTATGTTTCTTGCCAAAAACTGGCTGGAGGCGCCGGTAGCGGTGAAATCGATGTATGTGACGAATTACCTTGGCACCAAAAAGCTGAAAAGAGAACTGCCGTATAAAGGACCGGTCTCTCCCAAAGTTAAAGGCGGACTGAAGGACGATCCAACAATTACTGGGACAGGAGACTATGTCCTTGATATCAATATCCCGAAAGGCTATGTCAGCCTGAAGGATGAACAGAACAGTGAGTCGCTGGTCAACCGGTTTTTCATCCGTGATGATGCGTACAACAGGAAGTATTTTACTCCGATAGAAATTGCGATGGAATATCAGATATGGCGAGTCAATCCAGATCCACCGTGGGAGAAGGGTATGCAAGAAAGAGAGAAGTGAAAAGAACGATATTTTGAAGGCTTAGAGAATGCGGTTCTATGAATATTCTGTGCTTCTGTTGGAAATTTTGTCCAAGCTTTGAATGGGTTGATGGCAAAAAGAAAACTATTGCTAAGAGACTGGACGTACAATTTTCGCAGAACACCACTTCAGCCACAGTGGTTTTCCTTTAAAAATATTGACAAAGTACTCGGAAGACCTGCTGATGAGTGCTAGGGATTTGTTCTTGATATTGGAGGGAGGCCTTAACTCTGCTGGAAATCTTTACTGGAGGCGTGTTGCACTTATACCTGAATCCAGCATTACTTGAACTCAGCTTTTGATTTTCTGAGGGAATCTATATAGAGTAAAAAATGCCATTCAATACATATACATTTATAGTTTTTTTTGCGGTGATATTTTTTATTTACTATCTCACTTTTTCATGGAGATGGAAAAAAATAGTTCTCCTCATTGCAAGCTATGTTTTTTACAGTTCCTGGAACCCTCTCTTTGTGTTACTGTTGATGTTCTCAACAGTAATAGATTGGACCTTGGCAAAAAGAATTCACCAGGCAAAAAAATATTCTCGTAAAAAAAAGCTCCTTCTCTTTAGCCTGCTTTGCAATCTTGGGCTGCTCTTTTACTTCAAGTACTGGAATTTACTTGTAGAAACATCAATTTCTTTACTGGCACAGTTTGACATCGTCTTCTCTCCGCAGCCCCTGGATATTGTGCTTCCTGTCGGGATATCTTTTTATACCTTTCAGACCCTCTCTTATACCATCGATGTATATCGTGGGAAAATAATACCGGAAAAGAACTTCAGCAATTATGCTCTTTATGTCTCCTTCTTCCCACAGCTTGTAGCAGGACCAATTGTACGCGCATCAGACTTCCTTCCTCAATGCCATAAGCAATCCCAGATTTCTATAGACACCTTAGGATGGGGTCTTTCCTTAATAACAATTGGCCTCTTTATGAAAACAATCCTTGCTGATGAAGTCTTTGCTCCAGTGGTTAACATCGTTTTTGAAAACTCAGGACAATTCTCTTCGGCAGATACATGGCTCGCCGTATTCTCTTTCTCAGGACAAATATTTTGCGATTTTTCAGGATATTCAACAATAGCCATTGGTGCAGCAATGTGTCTGGGTTTTGCCCTGCCAGATAACTTTCGTTCTCCATACGCGGCGCTTGGAATGCGTGATTTCTGGAGAAGATGGCATATCAGTCTCTCTTCCTGGCTCAGAGATTATCTCTATATCTCTTTGGGAGGCAATCGTCATGGGCAGATAAAAACGTATATAAATATTATGATTACCATGCTCATTGGAGGATTATGGCATGGTGCGTCATGGATGTTTGTTTTATGGGGAGGTTTACACGGATTTTATCTGATCGTTGAACGTTTATTTTTAAGTTTATTCATAAAGATAAAAATGTTTTTTCGACTACCAGAAATCGCTGGAAAATATCTGCAAGTCATCTGGGTTGGAATAACATTTATTATAGTTTCAATGACATGGATATTCTTTCGGGCAGAAAATATTGATCAGGCAAAACAGATACTGCTTTCCCTTATTGGACGTTCCTCTGCGACAGTGACACAAAAATTCCAGTTCTATGACTTTTTGACGGTGGAAATATTTATCGTATTTATGCTTGGATGGCAGTTCTGCAGCAGGAATAGTTCTATCGAAAAATTTTTTGCAAATATTCACTTTGCTGTGCGAGCGCTTATTCTTTCTGTAATGCTCCTGTCTATCTATCTCTTTTCCTCAGGTGATAATAATGCCTTTATCTATTTCCAATTCTAGGACTCGACTTCCCAGAGGGAAGTGGAAAACTGTCTGGTTTCTTGTTTTGATAATTTGCAGTGGCTCCATTTTTTTCTGCGAATATAAAATCAGAAAAAACGGCTATATCCCCTCTATCACAGATTCTGTTCAGTTATGGGTAAATGAGCGACAAAAGGCTTCCCGTCTTGGCAGCAAAGCCCTTATCCTTGTCGGTGGTTCCAGAGTTCAGCTTGGCATAGATTTGAAGACTCTTGACCAGATGACACCTCTCACTCCTGTCCAGTTGTCCATTAACGCTAACCTGTCTTATCCCGTGTTTAAGAATCTGGCAGAGGATCCTGATATTACAGGAACTCTAATTGTTGCTCTTTATGAAGGAAAAATTCAGCCACCCAAAGATTGCCTTGCATGGAAATGGGTCAACTTTTATCAGGAAAACAAAAAACGCCATATTGAACCTTATAAAAGAATAAATACCTTTATACGGAATTTTTTAGAGAGCCATCTTGTTACCAAACTGGAAGGGGCAAAGCCTTTTCTGGTTATTTCTTCCTTACTGTTCAAAAATTCCAGAGGAAATTATTTGACAACAAATCGTGACAGGAGTAGAGATGCAGACTACAGTAAAGTCCAAATGCCGCAGTTCTATGCGAACCGCGTTTATCGTCATTTGGGCCAAAATAGAGGAGCACTGCACAAAAGATCATGGGAAGAATTCTTTGCCTATCATGAAGAAATTATTGCCCAAACTGAAACGCAAGATAACACTGTTTTCCTCAAACAATCTGAAGAGATGATACGCCTTGCAGATAAGATAGAGCAGCGAGGCGGAAAGGTTATCTTTATCAGGTTCCCTACCAGTAAATTACCATTGAAGTATGATATGAAATGTCATCCCCGGGACTTCTTTTGGAATAGATTTGCACTAAAATATTCTAAAAATATTCATTTTCTCGACTATCCATCACTTTCCAACTTTGATCTTCCAGACGGCTCCCATCTGGACATGAAGGACAAAAAAAATTTTACTTTTCAGCTCACATCGATACTGCAGAAAAAAAAGTGGTTACCATAAGGAGGGATATCTCCTTTGTTTTGCCTTTTGGTTTGTACCGTTGTTAAAAATTGCACATCTCATTTTTCAAGTAAAGTGCCAGCAAGTCGAAACTATTAATGTCTGCAGGCGTGTTTCACTTGTTACTTGAATCCAGTAAGATCCATTGCAATATGATTTTATGAGACACAAAATCATGGAAAATATGAGTCAAAAATATCACAGACACTTTTGTCCCAGTTAAATGAAAGCATAATCCGGGTTTTTTCGGTAATTTTTCTGTTTTCTCTTTTAGCGGTTTCTTTGTCGATTAAAAAAGAACGGATCTCTTTTATCCAAGTCTCTTCTTTGAAGGGGAGAAGGAGCTTTTCGGATAGAATTTCACGGTGCTCAGGGATATCGCTGGCAAGAACCGCTTTGTTATTAGAGATTGCTTCAAGAAGGGTGTTGGGCGCCCCTTCATGTAGCGAGGGGAAAAGGACAAGATCTATTCCTGGCCACAAATTTTCATAATCTGTCCATCCATGCAGAACTATCTTATCTGTTATACAATAGTCTTTTATCTTGTTTTCGATTCGTTGACGATCTTCTCCCTCCCCAAAAATATGGAGGATTATTCGTTCATTTTTTAAGAGGAAAAGTATGTGTAATAAAAACAATATATTTTTCCCTTTCCCAAGAATTCCAATAAAAGAACAGTGTAGATAATTATCTGTTTTTTTTGCTGAAGAGGCTGGTGTAGAAACGGGGATGTCATTTCTCAACACTTGTTTGCTTTTGATTGGTATTTTGGGGTGACGGGAGAGAACCCTGTTCATGCAGGTTTCTGAAACACCGTATATCTCTGCATTGAAGATCCCAAGGGCTTCAATACAAAAATCAATAAAAATAATAAGCCTGCTTTTCTGGTTGATTTTATGGGCTTTTATGGTATCGCCACGCAGGAAAAGAATCAGCGGTTTTTTTAAGAATATTCTGGATGGTTGCAACAGGAAGCCATAATTGGGAACAAAAGCAAGGAGGATATCCGCTTTCCACCGTATTGCGATGTAGAGGAGATAGAATGGAGAGAGAAGATGAAAGACGAACCAGAAGAGAAGAGTTTCGCATTTTTCTTTTTTCCATGGAAAATGGTGGAAATGACAGCCTTCTCCTTCAATTGGGAAAGGTTCTGTGGCAAGATAATGAATGTCATAACCAGCTTGTAGAAGTGCATTTAAAGCACGAAAATATCTTTTACAGAAGCCTCCGTTTTTGGGCCTGTAAAATGAAGTTATAAGGACTCTTTTCATTTAATATTCTTAGCCTTCATGTAAAAATTATATCAAGTTTATGCTGTTTAATTCAAATTTTCAGGCGAACAGTGCAGACACTGCACCAAGTTAAGGATACTCTGTTGCACTTATTGTCCTAATCCAGTCTTTTTTGTAGTTTTTCATATAGGTTGCGATATTTTTCTGCAGTGGTTCTCCAGCGCAACCCTTGTTCATTCATCCATCTTCTGCCAGCTTTACCTGCGGTTATTATGTTGAGATCACCACGACTTATTTGTTCAAGCAGTGATGCTAACTCTCTGCTGTCAAAGACAGGAAAGAGCCACCCTGTTTTCCCGTCCTGAACCAGCTCTTTTGTCCCCTCAATGTCAGTTGCGATAACTGCAAGGCCTGCTGCCATCGCTTCCAGAACAACACTGGGCCTTCCTTCTGAAAGGCTGGTGAGTAAAAAAAGATTACTTTCAGCCATTAAATCTGGAATATTTTCCGGGCTGCAAACTCCTAAAAAGTTGACTTTATCTCCAATCCCCAGATCTCTTACCTGTTGTTGTAACTTTGTTCGCTCCGGTCCATCACCAGCGATGGTCAGCCGCCATTTTTTCGTTTTTTTATTAAAAAAGTGCAGTGCCTGGAAGGTTGTTGGATAGTCTTTCCCTGTAATCAAACTGCCAATAGAAAGAATTTCCAGGTATTCATTTTTCCCTCTTTTATCGTCAGAGACCGTGAAAAAGTTATCGCCAACTCCATTTCCAATAAAAAAGCATTTATTAAATTCACTGCTACTTTTCAATAGTTTCCGGAGGATTGATTCGTTTACGGTGACAACTATATCACTTTTTCGTAAACAATACTGGTGTACCTGACTATACGCTCCTTTTTGACTGCTGATTTTCTGGTCACTGCCGTGAAGTGTTGTGACTATAGGGCGTTTATGAAAACAACGAGTCGCACAGGCAATTGCTCCACAAATAGACCAGTGACACTGTATGACATCGGCGTGTCGACCAAAGCGTATTATAGCTATCGCCATTGCAAGAAGAAATGACGGCAGGAGAAGATAGTTGTATTTTTTTTTCAGTGCTGCAGGGATACCACCTGGTTTTTGAGCTAATTGCTGCACCGCCCGGGGGGCATAGCGAAAACGATGGACAAAATTGTCCTGCCACAGGCAGTTTTGAGTCCCATCAGGGGTAATTACCTTAACGGTATCACCCATATTTTTTTGTGCGGCGACCAGTCGCTTCACAAAAATACCTGCGGCACTGTCTCTGCTTTCTGGATATGATGTCGTAATATGAAGAATTCTCATAGTTAAATGTGTCGTTGATGTTTGGCCTTGTAAAGAGAGATTCTTTCACACGATAATTTATATTATATCTGTATTGTAAACAGGGGGGTTGTGGTGTTTTCTTAAAAACTGCAAAAAAATGCACAGGTACAGAAAAATGCAAATGAACAGTTTATACTATGGCGAAAGGAAATATGAAATAGAAGATGGTAAAGGGTGTGAAGAGATGGAAAAACCCCCGGGAAAGTAAGCCTCCTTTTTTATGCTAAACGAATCTATCAAAACGTTTCTTTTTCTATGGAAGTCTCTGAATGGCGCAGAAGAAAAATTTGTGAGATTCTTCTGCTTTATATCCGTAACAACAGTTTTCCCGACAGTTGCTTCAGTCTCCAGAGAGCTGGTAATTCAACCATTTATAGTAAACATATATGCGCCACAGCTTCATTCCATTGTCCTGTTTTTTTGAGATGTGTTTTGCAAGCATATCCTCTACATACTCTTTTTTTACAGGAGAATCTATCTCTTCGTTCATCTTCCGGAGATCATTTCCGAGTTCTCCTTTAAACCAGCTTCCAAGTGGTACCGCAAACCCCTGCTTTCGTCTTCTCCAGATAACTGCCGGAAGCCTGTTCGAAAATGTTTTCTTAAGCATTACTTTTCCGGAGCAACAGTTACGATGCCAAGATATGGGCAGGGAAAAGGCAAACTCAACCAGTTTATGATCGAGAAATGGAGCTCTCGCTTCAATAGAGTGGGCCATTGATGCTCGGTCAACTTTGCAGAGGATATCCTGTGGCAGATAAACTGTGGCGTCCATAAACATCATACGTGCAATATCTTTAACCTCGTATTCAGCTGCAAATATTTTTGAGCTATGACTTCTTTGATGGATATCTGGAAGTAACGACTCCATTTCCAATGGATCAAACATTAATGATGCGACATAGGGTTGTTCGAACTTCATTCTGTCCATTGCGCGGATAAAGAGTTGAGCTTTTTTTAATAAACTCGCACTGTGGTTTTTACTGCTTTCTGGAATTGCGGATATCAGGGAGGCGAGTCCTCTGCGCAGTGATTGAGGAAGACGAGAATACCAGCGCAACAGCGCCATTGCCTGATAGTGTTGATAGCCTGAAAAGAATTCATCTCCTCCATCTCCTGAGAGTACGACCTTTACATGTTGAGAGGCGAGTTGAGAGACTTTAGCTGTGGGCAGTAGTGAGGCATCACCAAAAGGCTGCCCTGCGTGATAAAAAATAAGCTCACAGAGGGTGGATACTTTGAATTCATTTATTTGTTCCACATAATGTTCTGTGCCGATATGCTGTGCTACTTTTAAAGCAAAGGCTGTTTCGTCATAACTCTTTTGTTTGAACCCGATAGTGAAAGTTTTTATTGTCCCAGGGTGAAATGTATTGGCATAAGATGTGATTAATGAAGAGTCTATACCTCCAGAGAGGAAGGCTCCAACATCGACATCAGCAATCATCCTTTTTTTGACAGACTCGCTGAATAATGTTTCCAGTTGCTCTTTTGCGGTCTCTTTTGAAGAGTTGAACTCCCCAAAGGATGGCCGTATTTTCCAGTAAGATTTTGTTATTGTTTCTTTATTTTCCTGCCAAATTAAGTTGTATCCTGCTCGAAGTTCATTTATATTTTTGTAGAATGTGAAGCCGGGCAGACAATAGCCATAGCGCATGAAGTCGGCAAGACTGGCATTATCGACGGATTGTTTTTTATTCAATGCGTGGAGGAGGGGGGGCAGTTCTGAGCAGCAGACAATTGATTTTTTTTGATCGGAAAGAGTGTAGTAGAGTGGTTTTTGCCCAAGCCTGTCGCGTGAAAGCAGGAGCTTTTTTTCCTGTTGATCCCAGAGTGCAAAAGCCCACATCCCTTCGAGTTTGGGGATAAAATCCATTCCCTCACAGATGAGTCCTGCAAGGAGGACTTCAGTGTCCCCTCTGGTGCGAAATTGCCACTTATATTTTAATTTTTCTCGAAGGGTATGAAAATTGTAAATTTCTCCATTATAGGTGAGCAGGTATCGTTTATCATATGATAACATAGGCTGCTGGCTGTCTGTCAACCCAATAATACTTAATCGCCTGTGGCCACAGAAAACATGAGGCAGCAGGCTGGTCGTGCCTTGCTCTTCCGGGCCACGATGAAGGAGCATATCCACCGACTCATTGTATCTTTTTTTTAACTTTGGAGAGATTGTATTGTATTGAAAGGTGAAGAATATTCCACACATATATCTTTGTTTTCCCGTTATTATTTAGCCAAAAGGTATTTTCAGGATCACTCTACCCTGTCATATCGCATCTGAGTGATCTGTTCTGAGACCAGTCCGATCAGGAAAACGAGGACAGAGACAGAAAAGAGAAGCCCCCCCATATTGGTAAATCGACCCTCGGTAAAATAGGTAAAAATATAGTAAAAAATTCCGATGAGGAAGAAGAAGAAGCTCACCGGAAGAAATATCCGCAGTGGTGAAAACAGTGTCGCGACTTTTGTGATGATCAAGAAAAATCTTGAGCCATCCTGGAGGAGTTTTATCTTGCTTTTCCCGATACGGGTTTTTGTCTCTATCGGGACATACTTTACG
>PDWJ01004227.1_pt1 | contig 12821 bp, 9 predicted proteins | sample 1430881 | NCBI WGS metagenome assembly PDWJ01 (sample SAMN01162460, study PRJNA174530) | Oral metagenome, whole genome shotgun sequencing project. | biome: Marine environment; feature: Marine mammal; material: Swab sample of the gingival sulcus; isolation source: swab sample of gingival sulcus... | reverse complement strand
GAATTTGAAATCGATGCCGACCTGGTCATACTGGCAATGGGGTTTATCGGTCCGGGAAACCGGTCATTAATCGAAAATATCGATATTGCTCTCGATAGACGAGGCAATATCGCCGCCGATAACACCATGATGACCTCAGTTCCGGGGGTGTTTGTGGCCGGCGATATGACCTCCGGACAGTCACTTATCGTACGGGCGATAGCTTCAGGTCGTCAGGCGGCGATGGGAATTGACAGCTATCTGACATCGCTCCGCAGATAGCGACCGCAATTTTCCAGAATAAAACGCGGAACTATGGATATGAATGTCTGCCTTCGAACCGTGTTTCAAATAAAGTGATGAAATCGACTAATTTACTGCCAAACCTCCAAGCAGGCTCTGAAAGGGATCGGACATACTTTCAAGGGCCTCAAGATCAATAATTTCCTGAAAGGCCGGGATGCCCGACAATTGAGTGACCTCCCGGATAAATTGGTCGTTTGGGAGAAATGTTGCAAGCGGTGTTGAAACCAGCACAGCCGGTAGTCCACCAAATTGTTCAAGCTGCACAATCTCAACCTGATATCTTAAATCCTCAAGCAGTAAGCGCAGGGCGGGAAAGGTTTCAATAAAAACCGTAAGAACAATGTAACTCAGTAATCCATGCCGCATTTCTTCCGGCTGGCGAGCCTCCTTGCCAATTAACATCCCCTGCACCCTTTTCAGCGGGCATTCGCTCTGGTATGCAAGCAGAAATCTCGTCGGCGAACTGATTGTAATCTCCTCTTTATCTCCCTCTGTCGTAAGCGTATATTCAAGGGGGAGAGATTCAATCACATTGGAGAGTGGCGGTAGAGGTGTCTGTAGTTTCTTGGGGAGCTGAAAAGGTGTTTCACAGATAGAGCTGTAAATTTCCTGCAATTCCGCAAATGCCTTTTCCGAGCCATGCACCTCTTGCTGTGACGAGCTTTTCACATAGGTACCAAGCAGTTTCCGCGGGATAAACAGTGGCTGCAACGTCGTCAGATGTCTCTTCAGGCGTTTATCGAGTTCCACTGCGATCTTACCCGTTGCCTGCCGAAGTTTGAGAAATTCCTGATTATCAAGATCCTTGCGGGAAATGTTCTGATCTGACATGTCAATTCCTTTATGTATCAGGAAACCAGCCGGAATACAGACCCAGCTATCCGGTCAGACTGATTTCCCTGCTGTGTTGTGGCTGGCAGGCCATCTGGCCAGCCATGCCAGTTTATCAAAATCCTCAACGACCTGTAACCATTCTTTCGACCATCTACGAGTACCACCTTCTACCAATGCCCTGCTACACAGGTAAATCATCGCCACAATAGGCATGACTATCATAACATTTCAGGGACTGGGTTATATGTACATTTTCATATTCCGTCACATATGAATTCAATTACGTATTCTATTGATATATCATAACAATTAAGAAAAATCAAAACACCTCTATTGCAACCTGATCAAATACGCATCCGCCTCATCATCCTGGGCATAAGGACAAAAAACAATAGATTCCGGATGGCTGTCAACCTTAATATAGTAGGAGGTCTCCGCATCAAACGTATTTTGTACTGCCCATCCATCAAACTCGCTCTGACCGATATTCAACTTGATGCCCTTCTGGGCATAGTTCAGGGTTGATTTTTCGGGCAGCTTTCCGGCCGAACCGACAGCGTGCATAGAGATTCCCGCCGGCGCTGTGCCAAAAATCATGCCCTGCCAGCTCTCTTTCCGGGGACCAACCTCAAACCACTGACCGATCTGTGGTATTCCGTACGCATCAAGCCGATAATCGGGAAAAGTCAAAACAGCCGGTTTATGCAGTAAGGCAACAATTTTGGCAGCATGCGTCCCCATCGCCAAAACAGAACAACCGACAAACGGTGTCGGCAAGGTCTCTGGCCGTATTGGCTCACCACCATCCTGCAGAAAAACAATCGGGAAATCCACTCCCCGCACCGCCTGCACAGTCAGCGCCAGCAGGGCCAGTCCATAACGGACAGAAATGCTGGCAAGGGGGTCTGTTCCGGTATAAATCAGCCACATACTGATATCTTTTTCGAGCAGCTCTTTCCGCGGCTTACACCAGGCCATTTTGTCAAGATCATCCTCCCAGAAGTGCCCGTCTATCACACATCCGTAGGTTGTCAACGTCCCGATAATTGCCTGCACCGCGTCCTGTGATGCTGCCAACGAGGTCAGCCAGATCTTTTTTTTCATCGTCTTAACCCGGATTTTTTACAGGCAGCCTTTTCGCAGGCAAGGCATAGAAGATGCCGTTGTTGTAGGCTACACACAAAACCTTTATCACGAAGACCTACGAAAAAACCACCCATCCCCTAAAGGGTATTTATAAAACGTTTCTCTTCAAAAACAGATATATACAGATATAATAATGTGTACCAAGAAGGTAAATACAACACGAAAAACTCACGACAGGCTCAGCGTACGGCCTGCTACCGAAAAATAACGTTTTACTCGACAAAGCCAAGCGGATTATCCATATCAAAACCGAACAATCGGGGATCTTCTCCAATCACAGCTGCTGAAAAGATATAAAAGACATAGTCATATGTCTGCTCGGGAATCTTGTCTCGATACTGTTCGAGGAAGCGCCAGAAGTTTCTGTCTTTTGGGTTGTCGGGCATCTCATTGATCAGCCGGTTGACCCTGTTTTCTCCCCAGTTATAGGAGGCCATCACCAGCAAACCGGATGCCTGGGCGTCGGTATTATAGATACGGCGGAGATATCTGGCGGCGGCCTGTGTCGATTTCAGGAAATGATGCCGTTCATCCTTTGGGTCGGTCTTCCTCTGCTTGACCAGCGGTCCGATCTGCAACCCGTAGTCTTGTGCCGTTGACGGAATGAACTGCCACATCCCTTTGGCGATACCCCATCTGGTTTTCGGACCACAGGCATTGACATTCAAGTTGCTTTCCTGCATCGCTAGATAAAAGAACTGTGGCGGAAGATCCTGTTCCAATAAGGCTTTGGCGATAGGTGCGAGATAGCCTTTGTTTTTTGCCCTGTTCACAGCCTTGCGAAACCGTGTTGTTGCCTTCCACTTGCCGATATAATTTAGAACCTCAGCGGCAAAATTCTCGGGCATGAAAATTTCGCACTCGCCAAAGGTTCTGGCCATCTTGAGGATAAGTTCCTCTTCTTTGCTGATGTCATTCTGGTATATCTCCAGACGGTCAACAAACCGGGCATAACTTTCTTCAAGTTCTTTTGATTTCTGTTCGAACTGTTCTACTTTGGCAATGGTCTGCGGATCTTTTGATTTTTTTGAAGAGACGAGCAGGTCAGCAAATTCCAGTTCAAGACTCTTCATTGCATAAAAGATCTCCGCCGCCAGCTCCTTCTGTCTGACAACCTGCAGATGCTTGTACACTGCAACAGAGCCGGCCGCAACAAAGAGGCAGGTGGTGATGGCTACTATAAGGCCGTACTTACGCTTCTGCTTTTTCTGTACCCGGTTGAAGGCCTGACGAACCATCATCGTATGTTCACCGGCATCCCCATCGTCATCCCCAAAATACCGCCTCTGATACTGGGTCACCGTCAGCGGATCTTCCGGCTCGTTCTCTGGCTGCGGCTGTTCAATATGGACCGACAACACAGGGCCGCCTCTGCCCAGCTCAAACTGCATATCTCCGGTAAGCGGCACCCGGTCAATCTTTTTCCCATCAATATATGTACCATTGGCACTCCCCCGATCGATCAACCACCAGGAGTCGGCCAGATACACCAGCTCCGCATGTTTCCTGCTGACCACCTGATCATGGATAACAATATCACAGTCATCACCACGACCGATCCGGAAGGAGCTGGCAAACAGTTTGCTTTGCTGCCTACCGGTCTGATCAATATAGGATATATAAAGCCGTGGTTGAACAGTTGTCATACAATTTCCCAAATCTCCCTGGGTAAAGTTTTTATGCTGCCAGCATGATCACTTTGGTCTGGCTCGGTATCAGGCGTGCCCCCGGAGCGTTGGTGCCATTTTGGATCGATACGCTTGTCAGTCTCGAGGCCGGCTTCCCCTCAAGCAGAACGGTAAAGGAGCCGGTCACATGGCGTGAAGGCCCCATAACCCGCCCGGAAGCCACACCCATAGCGACGCCGGCATTGTCCCCTTGACTCATCGGTATCGTTGTTCCAAGATTATGGGCCGGCATACACATAATGAATGTCTTTTTACAGGCCGTTGCCGGATTTGCAGTCGGGCCCATGGCTATATTCGGATAAGGGATTGGAACCGGCGGTGCCGGCGGAGCGGGGGTAAGGCAAACATCAGGAAACGCGGTATCCATTCCCATCATCTGTGTATTGGCAAACATGGTTCCTCCTAGCCGATATGGATGCGCTCGGCATCAATTTTCACATCTTCGTTGGCAGTAATCGTTGAGTATTTACCTTTCAGCGATAGTAAACTCCTGGCATGGCAATCATAACGATCCGCCTTGACATGCTCAACCTCTTCAATCGTCCTGTAAGACCTGCTCAACTTCTGGCGCAGCAGATGGATGACCGACTCAAATCCATTTGCCAGTAAACGGATACTTTTCACATTGGCATCAAGAAATTTTCCCCAGAACGACATCTCGTCGATTGTGATCTCTGCCTTTTGTGTATGTATTCCGGTTTCCCCGCTGATTATCTGCAGCCGTTTCTTTGGGATAATATTTATATCCTGCCGAGAGACCAGGTTTATCTGCCCGCCACGGCTGGTAATCGTTATATCCCGCTCAAACAGCAACTCGGCTGTGGCGTCTGTTTGCCTCTCCAGTACAGCCAGAATATAAGCTTCGTAGGCTGAATGCGCCGTCAGCAGAACAAGATCACCAATCTCCGGCTGCAACAGGCAGCTGACGGCCGGCCTGGCCTGCCAGGTACCACTGGTCGTCTCGATTGTAAAGCGATGACCAGATGAGCCGGTGACGAGCCCATAGTCCTGGATTACCGCCTCCTCTTTCAATTGTATCGCCAGATTTTCCATAATTCGCCCCTTAACGTCAGATATCAAATGCTTACAAAGAGACTGGTGATGTCCAGTCCTCCGCCTCAGCCTGCTCTGGATCGGTTTCCAGAGCAACAGCCCTGTTGCTTGCCGTCCAGCGGGTATATTTTTCAGTAATCCGGTGCAGATTGGTCCGAAACAGCCTGGCGCCGGTCATATCAGCTGCTTCAAGATTGGCGTGGGAAAAATCACAATAGGTCAGATTGGCACCGCTGAACCGTGTTCCTCTGCATACCGTTTTCTTCAGGATGGACGATTCCAGGTTCACTCCGCTCATATCGGCACCGGTCAGATCGGCCTCCTCAAAACAACTCTGCACCAGCGATGATCCTGAAAAAAGGCTATTGTTCAGAACGGCCTTCATAAATATCGCGTATTGGCCCTTAATCCCGTCAAGTTTTGCGCCCGCAAGATCGGCTTCCATAAAATTTGCCTGGGTCAGATCGGCTCCTGAAAAAACGGCACCACGCAGATCGGAACCAATAAACTGGGTCATCGATAGATCAAGACCGCTCAAATCCATATTGGCAAGGTTGGATTCCTTTAAAAAAGCCCGGAATATCCGTGTTCCCTGCAAACTGATGCCGCTGAGATCAATATCAAGAAAAACGGTCTGTTCAAGATCGGCCCCATCGAGAATCGCGCCATTCATCGGCGTCTTATAGAGTGCCCCCCGCTCGAATTTACAACCGCTGAGATCCGCGCCTGTCAGATCACATTCGACAATTTTTCCAACTGTCAGATCCGCCTTGACCAATTTTACCCCTTTGAGATCGCTTTTTATAAAATTGCTGTCGGTCAGAATCGCAGCGGCAAGATCCATTTCCGTAAGATCGGATTCATGAACAGTAATATTATGGAAGTTCGCGCCCCTGGCCTGCGCCCCGGCAAGACCGGTATGTACAAGCACAGACTCTCTGAACAGGGCTCCTTCAAGATTTGCCCCGCTGAAATCAACATATTCAAAGATACCGCCTGAAAGCTCCGCCCCGCGTAAATCGAGTCCGCTGCAGTTGGCCCGGGTGATCACCTCACCCCAGGAGACCAGTTGTTCGAGCTGCTCCTTGCTGGGTCGTACCAGCGGCTCGCCGCCACCGCCGATGGCCCCTCGCATCGCATCTATAATCTCTTCCAGGTTCATTTTTTGATCCACCTCTCAAGAAAGGCTCTGTTACGGTTGGCGCCACTGATATTGGTATTGCGAAACTTTGCCTGAATAAAATCAACGGCATACAGGTTTGCTCCATGCAGATCGGTCTCATGCAGGCAGGCCTGCTGCAGTGAACCTTCACAGAGGTTGATTCCGGCCATCGACGCCGCTGTCAGATCGGCCTTGACAAACTGGGTATTTCTGGCAATTGCGCCTCGTAAATCGGCCTGCTGCAGCCTGCATTTGCCAAAGTCCGCATCGGTAAGATCGCTGTTTGAAAAATTTGCCTGGCTGCAGTCGATATCTCTCAGCGTTGCCTCGATCAAGACAGCCTCCCGGAAATCACAGCCAATAAAGGATGTTGCAGATGCGGTGCGTAAACTTGTTAAGTCTGCCCGGTGAAATACCGCTTTTTCGACCACCACGTCGACCATCGCTGCCGCCTGCAGCCGGGCACCGCTGAAATCGATATCAAGCCACTTCCCTTTCAGAAAAAGCGCTTCCTTGCATGACGCATTATGAGCGGCCAGCCTTTCAAACCGGCTCTCAATAAACCTGCCCCGATCAAAGACGGAACCGGTTATATCGCAGCCGACCAGGGATGCCTCTGAAAAGTCGGCATCTTCCACAGTACAGTTTTCAAGGATCGTATCTTCAAGCCTTGCCTGATAGAAGATACAACCTCGCATCTGCGCATCGGCAAAACGTGCCTCCCTGCATTCAACCTGGCCCAGATTTGCCTCCAGCATATCTGCCGACGCAAAGACCGTCCTGTGCAGGGTACTTCTCATCAATGCGCAGCCGGCTAGATTTGCCTGCGACAGATCGCTGTCTGAAAGGTCAACCCCTTCCAGAAAAGCGTTGGAAAAGTCGCAGCCCCGCAGATCCAGCCTTGATAAGTCTGCCCCTGTAAGGTCTACGCCGCAAAAAGAGGCGCCGTTGGCCAGGCCATCGATGACCAGCTCTCTTTTCTGCCTGCGCTCCTTCTCCTCTGTTTTGGCTGCCGCAGGAAAGTAGTGGCCGAACTGTCGGTATGCCTGATCTGATTTTTCCTGACTTTCATAGAGCCTTTTTACGACATCTGGTTCGGCCAGGGCAAACTCTTCAAGCAGGGCAATCTTTTCCGAGACACCGAGATCAGGTCTTCCTCCTTTGCCATCGGTTTGAGCCTGTATTTGTTCGAAATCAAGTCCCAGCGAGGCCAGTTTTTCCCTGGCAAGCTTTTCGCCTTCTCTCTTTTCCTGTTCGGTCCGCTGTTCAAGGTTTTCGATGTTCTCAATAAAATCATCAATATTCTCTATTGTTATCTCCGGAACATCTGCCGGCTCCTGCAACAGCGTATCATCTGGCTCAATGCCCAGTGAGATCATCTTCTCTTCTGCCTCTTCCCTTGCCCTTTCCGCCCTTTTTTTTAAATTCTTCGCCAGGAACCCCTCGTCTTCAGGGGTACCGGCATCGCTTTTTGTCATTAATTCAACAAGCGCCGATTTCTCACCAGCAGGCAACAATGGTGTTTCATCCAGGAGATGATACTGACCTCGCTTTTCGTCCTGCCGCTTATCCATAACTGTTTTATAGTGTTCAACAGGGCGAACAGGGTCTTTCAGCGCCTCATAGGCAATGAGCTGGAGGAGAACATCCTCGGCATCTGGATCTGCCACCTCGATCACCCCCCGATAAATCAGAGCTCCTCTCTCCTCTGCCGGAAACAGCCAGACCGTATCAAGATTGGTAGGGACTTCCTGAAAAACCGGCTTGTCATCGATCAGCCGGTTTATAAAACTGCGCGCACGTATCGCCGGCAAACGGCCCTGCAACAGAGGTTTTTCCGCATGCATATTTTCCAGTAAAAACGTTTCATCACCCTGGAAAAAGCCGTCAAGCCATTGATCGCTGGGCGCTGCATTATAAAATTTCCAATCCAGGTCTGCTGCAGGGCCCGGAAAATCATTTTTCAGCCAGTTGTCATCATAGGTGCCAGCCCTTGCCGCGCGCTGTTCCCAGGTCTGATCAAGGGGCCCGACCCCTGCCGGCGGAGGCCTGTCAGCAGGCGATGAGACCAGATATCCGGGATATTCAATATTGGGCAGAAAAAAATGATCGGTTCTGTCCGCACTATCCTTTGCGATAAAACCCTTGCCTGTCGGGTTTGCGGCATAGCCTTCACCCCCAAAGCTGTTTTGATAGGTCAGGGGCAAAGATGTCATCAATTCGGGATCTTCGATACTCCAATGTGCACTACCGGGGCGCTTCCAGCGTCTATTGCCGAAAATGGCCAGCTCCTTGTCTATCGAACCGATCTGGATTTTAATCCGGCCGACCCTGGCAGGCGTGCCGTTCCGACAGAAAAAGGAGCCGGCAACCAGCAGCTCGCCATGCTGTTTTGGCATACCCAGATCAAATATCTGATTGTCGGATAAGACGGTATCCAGATATTTCCAACCCTCCGACTCGGGAATAATTTTCGATATATTATCTGAAAAATCAAAAAAGGAGAGCAGACTCACCGATAAATAGTATCTATCTGCAAAGGGATAGGTTCTATATAACAACCCCTGCTTTAATGATTTAAAAATACGCATCTATCGCTCTCTCCTCTGCATTTTAAAGCGTCACAGAGTCAACTGATTACTGAAATAGACGGGTAAACCAGTTGCTTATGCATACATTTCCACCCGCTATCAACTTTCCATCCTCAATAATAAGATCATCTTTAGCTATATTTAAACCAGTCCGACCCATTTTCATGCTGGCAATCTCTATGCCCAATGAGTCTTTCAATTCAACTTTAACTCCACGAAACAATTCAAGCGCTACTGCCGCCTTTAAATCCGCATAACCGCCTTCGTACATGCTGAAATAGTTTCCACTTTTTATTTCATTTTGGGCAGCTTTATAGATTGAATTTTCTGATGCAATATTTCTTGTCTGGGCTCCAGTAACCGTTATAGTCCTGCTACCCGATACCGTATACGTTTCATTCCCTCCTACAGTATATTCTTTATTACCTGCAACTATATGTGTTTCATTCCCTCCTACAGCATATTCTTTATTACTTCCTACTGTATATGTTTCATTCCCTCCCACGACATATGATGCATTACCCTGTATCTTATACGACCCATCACCCTGTACCGCATATCCCTCATTTCCAGATACCAAATATGTTTCATTACCTTCGACCTCCATACTTCTGTTACCACTAATCGTAATCGTTTCATCACCAGCGACCTCTTCCGTATTATTGTTACCAACAGACAGTTGCCGATCTCCTCCAATGTTTACCCTTTCATTCTTTTGGGTATAAATATCCACTCCAGAGGTTCCCTTGGTCCTTTGTGGATTGGCTGCGCCCAAACGCAGTGATGACTCAGCAGTGGGGGAATATAATTCCAGGAATTGTTTGCCATCCTGATCTTCGGCATAGATCTCGTTGCCACCTCCGGTTCTGACCATTATTTTTGTCTGGCTTTCTGAGATAATCGGACTCATTGTTTCCGGATTAGGAACTGCCCCGGCAATGATCGGCCGATCCGGATCGCCATCGATAAAGGTCAGTAATACCTCGGTGCCTTTATGCTGCGGGAAATGCATACCATAATCGGCCCCGGCATAGGGCTGGGTCATACGTACCCAGCGGGAGGCCTTGCCATCGCCTGCATCGCTCTGATCAAAGGGTAATCTGACCTTATAACGCCCCTCATCATCGATCTCGGCATATTGTCCATCGCCTTCCGCATCAATCTTTGCGTTCAGCGTGCCATCTATTCTTGGTTTTGCGGTCTTACGTTCGGGTCTATACTGCACATTTTCCGGAATACAGGTAAACTGATTGGTATAGGCAGGAGTTGTCAGCTCGTTTATTCGCGATATTCCTGCGGTCATGGCCAGATAATCGGCCTGAACACCCTGGTGGGTGATCTCGGTTACCAGATAGCGCTGGTTATAGCTGTCGCGGTAATGTTCATCGAGTTCAAAGATATATCCCGGCAGCAGCGGTGAGACGGTTCCATCGCCAAAAAACAGCACCTCCCTGCAGAGCAGTTCCTCGGCCCTGATACGGGCAAGGGCGTTACCTTCCTCAGGCGTTTTGAAATGCTCTCCATAGATATAGACATTGCCACGGCCGTCCGCGTCCACATCCGCCTCACCTTTTAACTCAAGCGATGGACGCCGGTAGTTATAATCTTTTAAGATCACTTTTTTCGGCAGTATCTGCTGTCTGCAGGTAAATTCGCTGATCTGCTCAAAGGTTGACGGTGTAGCGACCCCGGGAGGTGAATAGAGAACAGCTGCCCCTTCGATCGGCTGATGGGCGGTTGTACTGTCGGCGATTATCAGCTTTTCGCTGTCACCGCTCTGGTCAAAGTAGTAGTAGATCCCTTCCCGCTCCATCCAGCGCGAGAGAAAAGCAAAATCGGTCTCATTATACTGGCAGATATATTCCCATGGCTGATAGCTCCCGTTCAGCCGCAGTTCATAGTCATCCGAGGTAAGGCCGGCCTGACCCAGGACCTCTTCGATAATATCCGGCACATTTTTTTCAAGAAAGAGCATATTTTCATGGTACTGATCGGCCAGCCACAGCCTTGGCACCAGTTTCAGGCGGTAGAAGATATATTCGTCGTACTCCTGCAGCTGCTCAAAGGAGGCCGGAATACCATGGATCTTTCGCTCTTCTTCGCCTTCAGGAATAATACTCAGGGTGGCCGGACTCTGCAGAACCTGCTTCAGATCGATTTCCGGATCTTCCGAATAGAGCATGATATCAAACGCATAGAGCATCGAAATGCCCTCGGTACCCTTGATTTCGGCAACAGTAAAGGTCTCTTTGTCAAGGGCCTGGGAGACAAAAGAGAAACTGAAATCTTCTTCACGTGGCATGGTTATTCTCCTGTAAATTCGATATGGAACCCGCCATCCTCTGCAATCGAGACATTGAGAACCGGCGGAACCGCTGCCTCAGACATCCTGCTGAGAAGTTCCATCGAGATCTGCGGCAGCAGGGTACCGTTCATGATATGATCGATATTTCTCGCTCCCGTCTCCACTTCGGTACAGCGGGAAGCGATGGTATCCACTACCTTGTCGCTATAGTTAAACTGCAGTTTATGGCTCTCCCGCATCCGGCGGGCCAGCTTGTCCAGTTTAAGCACAACGATGTCCCTGAGGACATCTCCCGGCAGGGTAAGATAGGGGATCACCGCCATACGGGCGAGCAGGGCGGGCTTGAAATGGGCGCTTAAGATCGGCCTGATCGCTGCGGTAAGGGTCTCATAAGGCGTCTTATTGCCGTCGGCGGTCATTTCAGTGATAATGTCGGTGGCAAGATTACTGGTCAGAAAAATAACGGTGTTTTTAAAGTCGATAACCCGCCCCTCGCCATCTGAGAGCATCCCTTTATCAAAGACCTGATAAAAGAGATTCATCACCTCAAGATTGGCCTTCTCGACCTCATCAAGCAGCACCACCGAGTAGGGCCGCTGCCGAACCGCTTCGGTCAGTACTCCGCCCTCCCCAAAACCGACATAGCCCGGAGGAGAACCGATCAGCCGGCTGACCGTATGCTGCTCCTGGAACTCGCTCATATTGATTGCGGTGACAAACTCCTCACCGCCGAACAGGATATCGGCAAGCGCCAGGGCGGTTTCGGTTTTACCAACGCCGCTGGGACCGACCAGCAGAAAAATCCCCAGCGGCTGCTCCGGATCCTTCAGTCCGGCCTTTGCCGCCTTGATAACCTCGGTGATGGCATGCAATGCCATATCCTGACCCTTAATCCGCCTGCCGAGCTGATCCTGCAGAGAAAGAACCCCTGCTGCCTGATCGCGCATCACCCGGCCAAGCGGTATTCCGGTCCAGTCGGAAACCACCTTGGCCACCACATCCGGATCAACCTCAATTTTCACCAGAGGAGCGTCGCCCTGCAGCGTCTTAAACTCCTCTGCAGCGCTGTCGAGCTCTCTCTTCAGTTCCTGCGGATCTGCGGTTTGCTGATCGTTTTCCCCGGTTGTGTCATAGAGCTGTTTTCTCAGGCTGATGATTTTTTCTGCCAGGACCTGCTCTGTCCGCCAGCGTTCGGTAAGTGCTGTCACCTCTTCTTCCAGCGCAGACAATTCACCGGCAATCTCTTCAAGCCGCTCTTCGTCAACCTCGATGCCATGCTTTTTGTCCCGTTCGATGGCGGCCTGTTCACGCTGCAGCGCCTGCATGCCCCTCTCCCGGTCCTCTATGCTATCCGGCTTGGCCGACAGCAATATCTTGACCCGGGCGGCACTGGTATCAAGCAGATCGACGGCCTTGTCGGGTAGCTGTCTGCCAGAGATATAACGGCTGGACAGCTCGGCTGCGGCAAGGATCGCATCGTCACGCACCACCACCCCGTGCGCTTCTTCATATCGTGGTTTAAGGCCGCGCAGAATAAGGGCGGAGATCTCTTTTGACGGCTCATCAAGCTTGACCAGCTGAAACCTGCGGGCAAGGGCCGCATCTTTTTCAAAATATTTCTTATATTCAGACCAGGTGGTTGCCGCCACCGTGCGCAGCTCACCGCGGGCAAGGGCCGGTTTTAACAGATTGGCGGCATCACTGCCTCCGGCGGTTCCGCCCGCGCCGATCAGGGTATGCGCCTCATCAATAAACAG
>PDWJ01005129.1_pt1 | contig 12828 bp, 9 predicted proteins | sample 1430881 | NCBI WGS metagenome assembly PDWJ01 (sample SAMN01162460, study PRJNA174530) | Oral metagenome, whole genome shotgun sequencing project. | biome: Marine environment; feature: Marine mammal; material: Swab sample of the gingival sulcus; isolation source: swab sample of gingival sulcus... | reverse complement strand
AGCAATGCGCGATTTAGACATTAGAGGCGCGGGAAATCTGCTCGGAGGCGAACAAAGCGGATTTATTTCCGATGTAGGCTTCGACACATACCACCAAATACTGGACGAAGCACTTAACGAACTGAAAGAGCAGGAATATAGGAATAATTTTTCGACTGCCGACCAACAAGAAATTCCACCCAAAGACTTTAAATATGTTACGGATTGCAACATCGATACCGATATGGAGATACTTTTCCCGCCTTCTTACATAGAAAACATTACCGAACGATTGAAATTATATCGCAAACTAAACAAGCTACAAGATGACACCGAATTAGAACAATTCAGGCAGGAACTTACAGACCGTTTCGGAAAATTACCCAAACAAACCGAAGAATTATTGAAAGCCGTAAAATTGCGTCGTCTCGGAATGGACTTAGGAATGGAAAAAATATTCCTCAAAAATAATTATTTGCGTGCTTACTTTGTGAAAGATAAGGAATCTTCTTTTTATGCCTCACCCGTTTTTTCCTCAATTTTAAATTATGTTCAAAAATACCCCAAACGCAATAATTTAGCTGAGAAAAAACAAAAACTTACACTTACAATAAAAAATATAAGCTCCGTATACGAGGCGCTTAACGTTCTTGAAGACATAAAAAAACTCCAAATATAAAATATTTACCTAACACCTTAATATATAACTAAAATTTTGGATAAAAATCGCACGCTCTGATAACGCATTGATAATCAAAAGATTAAACAACAACTTATTATTTTTTAAACTAAGATACAACCTAACAACCAATTAATAATCAGCACGATAAACCTACATTATAAATATACTTAACTACTATTAAATAATGTTAATTAACATAATCAACATTATTTATTTAGTGCTTTTATTAAATTTTTTGTTTTTATTTTTATTTTTTTTTGAAAAAAACAATTTATCCACTAAACCACTGATTATCTGAATTATAATAATAAAAAAAGAGCATATACAACCCTAATTTCATATAGAATTTAACAATTATATTAATAAAAATTTAAAATAAATACTCATAATAAAATATATTATATTATATTTGTACCCAATGGTTATTTTATAAATTAAAAACAAATTATTATCATGAACAAATTTTTTTTATTATCAATTGCAATGTTTTTAGTTGGAAGCATTGCTTATGCACAAGAACTTCCACCAAATCCTGAACCCGGAAAATGTTATGTAAAATGTATTACAGCTGATGAATTTGAAGAAGTTACAGAAACAGTAACAGTTTCACCTGAATACAGAAAATTAGTAACTTACCCTGCTACATTTAAAACAGTAGAAGAAAGAGTTTTAGTAAAAGAAGCATCTAAAAAATTAGTTTACGTACCCGCTGTATATGAAACAGTAACAGCATCTTACGTAAAAAAAGAAGCTGCTAAAAACTTAAAAGTGATACCTGCATCTTTCGGAAGCGACAGCAGAACATTTGAAGTTTACCCAAAAGTAGGACGTTGGGAATACACCAAACTTAAAGACTGTCCTTCTGCAAACAAAGAAGAATGTATGGCAGCATGTTTTGTTGAACGCCCTGCAAGAAACGAAGTTGTACAAATTCAAACTTTAGTATCTGATGCTTCAACAGCTCCTGTTGATATTCCTTCCGTAAAAGGTACATACACAAAACAAGTTGTTAAAACACCTGCTACTGTAAAAGAAATTGAAATTCCTGCACAATATAAAGTGATTAAAAAACAAGTAGTAGACAGACCTGCACGTACAGAAGAAAAAATTATACCGGCAGTTACAAAAACAGTTACAAGAACATTACTTACCAAAAAAGGTGGTATGACAGTTTGGGAAGAAGTAGACTGCAAATTAGTAAAGGTGTTATAGACCAATACTTACTATCTTTAATGAGAAGCAAACCGGGTATTCGCATTGAAATAATGTCGCACACCGACTCAAGAGGAAATGACCAATACAACAAATCGCTATCGCAACAACGCGCTCAATCAGTAGTTAATTACTTAGTGAAAAAAGGAATAAGCCGTTCAAGACTTGTAGCCAGAGGATATGGCGAAAGCAGACTTGTAAACCGTTGCTCTAACGGTGTAAATTGTTCAGAAGCTGAACATAAACAAAACAGAAGAACTGAATTCCGTATTTTACAGTAATCAAAAGTACTATTAACAAAAAACTGCTCTCTTAAAAGGGCAGTTTTTTTTGTGTCTACACTTTCCATAGAATACCTTTTTATTTTTAAATTCAGTAAAGAAGTATCGATAATAACAAGGGAGCATGCTTCCTTGTCAATGAATAGAGAGACGTTGCATGCAACGTCTATACTTACGAATATAAATTCCTTTTCCGGTATAATTTGATGATTCTAAACAAAAATTACGAATGGCTAAGTCCTTACAACAGTAGCCTAAATCACTGACAATCAATAAATTACAGCACATACAGACACCAAGTTAAAGAATTGATTATAAGGTGCTTACAATAAAACAACGAACTATTAACACCTGATACAGTTCCATTTCGCAGTAACCAAAACCAAAGCCCCATATGTAAGCCTAAATGTCGCTGAGCGAAGCCGAAGTGCCGAATTAATAACACAATCAAATAAAAAATGCCATCCCAAAAGGACAGCATCTTTTCATTAAAGGCAGCTTATAAAAATCTACAATTCTAATACCATTTACAATTATACATGGAATGAGTTGTTTTAAACCCGAATTATAAATCCCTTGCTTTATAATTTTTTAACTACCTCTATAACAACTATTTTTTACTTATTGAAAATACTATTTTTCTTAATTCTAAAATAAGTTACCGTACCATTTCCTTTCTCTATTTTTATACCAAATTCATCGAACAACTCCATTTTCATTAAGTCATCAAAATAAAAATGCAAATCCCAATCGTACAGTTTTTTATTATTTCCTTTGTATAAAAATGTTTTACCTTTTATATTTCCAAGTAATAAGAAAAAATCGGCAATACTATAATTATCGGCTTGTATACGTTCTTCGCCCAATAAGTAACTATTTAAAACTTCCTCGCCCCAGTCTATCTGGTCGGCTGCCCACAGTCTTCTTCTTTTTGCCACATCTACCAAATATACTTTCTCTTCCATTTCTTTTGATAGTATTGAAAGTTTAAATTTTTGCTCTACAAAACTTAAAACCGAGTCGGGTTTTCGTTCCCATATTTTAGTAGGACTTTGTAAATGCAAATAGAAATTATCTTTTTCTCTACACTTTATAAAATGTGTAGGAACACGTTTTATTTGCCCCACCAATTCTGAAATAGTTCCATAAAAATCTACATAGTTTTTCTTTTTTATAAACTCAGAACTTTCATCTTTTATTTTTTTTGCAAAAAGACCTTTTACAACTCGTTCTTCTTCCAAGTCTTCCGGAGCGGGGGTTAGCACGGTCATAAATTCATCAACGCTCGATTTACCTTGAATGTTTCTATTCTTACGGTGGAACTCTCGTATTTGATAGTCTTTCAAATCCGAAGGATGACCTTGCCAAAGTAATTTCCCGTCAGCATTAAATAAAATAGCATAAGGACGAGCATATATATTGAATTTACGAATAAGGTTTCCTGCAATATCACGCGCCACTAAAAGTTTTGCCGAACGTTTCTTAATATAACGCTCCACCGCCTCATGACCTTCATCGGTTACGGAAACTATAAACAATTCGTCTTTAAACTGCTCTTGCAAAAACTCCAACTGTATTGCAGCAGGACGACACGGGGCACACCAAGTAGCCCAAAAATCGACTAAAATCAATTTTTGTCCTTTGTAATTGACTATGGAGTTGGGAGCATTAATTTCCGATACCTCTAGCGGAAAATCTTGCGATTTGACAACTCCCGAAAATAAAATCAAAACGGCGAAAATCAGTTTCTTAAAAGACATAAAATATTTTAAATTTAGTTAAACAAAATATGAAGCAATGCTTCTTTACAAAAGTAATGGAATAGTTAAAACTTTAAATAATATCTTAACAGTTCTTTATTAAATTATGAATTACGAACAGCAAAATTCTTACAATCTTACTCTAATAATCTATCAATAAAATACTTATAAGTACGCATTAACAATTATATAATTTTCAAATTACAGTCATTTATAAGAAAACGACTAACTACTACCTTATTATTGTTACAAAAATAAAAAAGAAACCGTAAATTTATAAATTACTGTCTCAAGATATTTTATAGAAAATCAAAAGCTAAACTCTAAAAAATCCTAACTCTGCATTACTTCAAAATTTTAAAATTCTCAAGTACAAATATAAATCTATTTTGTATATAATTTGAAATTTATAAAAAATAAAATTGCAAAAATAAAATAATAACGTACAACTCTTTTATAATTAACTACTTAGAAAAAAATATGATTTGAATAACTATTTTTATGTTAAGTTTTTTTTAATTTTTATCTTTTGTACAGTATTTTTGATAACTTTACGGTGTTAAATTCGGATTTTTTTACTAGAACTTAGGTTTAACAATGTTCCATTCATTTAATTGAAAATTGAAAGTTTAAAACTAAGAATAAAAACCTAAATTATTGAAAATAAAGATATTACAAAAATAAAATTTTAAAACTTTTTTTATAAATTTAATATATTACTATCATGAAAAAAAATTTAGCAGAATTTCTCGGTACATTTTGGTTAGTTTTTGGAGGTTGCGGTAGTGCTGTATTTGCAGCCGGCATTCCACAATTTGGAATAGGCTATTTAGGAGTAGCATTAGCGTTTGGTCTCACTGTTTTGACAGGTGCTTATGCTTTCGGACATATATCGGGCGCTCATTTTAACCCCGCTGTAACTTTAGGACTGTGGGCAGGTGGCAGAGTAGACAAAAAAGACATTGCACCTTACATAATATCGCAAATTTTAGGTGCACTGGCAGGTGCTGCTCTTATATACATTATTGCTTCAGGACTTGATAGTGGATTCAGCATAGACAATACACAGGCAGGTGCATTTGCAACTAACGGATATGACAGTTTTTCGCCCCACGGCTACAATATGATTTCTGCCGTAGTTGCTGAATTTGTACTTACTTTCATATTTCTAATTGTAATTCTTAATGCAACAGACGAAAAAGCTCCCAAAGGCTTTGCCGGAATAGCTATTGGTTTGGCTCTCACTCTTATACACTTAATTTCTATACCAATAACTAATACTTCGGTAAATCCGGCACGCAGTATTTCACAAGCAGTATTTGCAGGCGGTGTACCCTTAACTCAACTATGGTTATTCATTATAGCACCCATAGCCGGTGCTTTAAACGCAGGTATTGTTTACAAATTTTTTAAAAAAGAGAAAAAATAATGTAAAATACATAAAAACCTAACTATATATAGCCCCAAAGATGCCATTAATGCTATCTTTGGGGCTGTATGTTTATCGAACCTAAAATACTTTTCAGTAAAAAAAATTGTAAATAAATACCAATACAATAAAATTCACAGAAAAATACTTCTTAGCCTTGGCTTAATCTACAATTTATAAAAATAAAATCGTAAATTTGCAGCGAACAACCCAAAGTGTGAAAAAAGATAACGAAATTAATACATAAAAAATGGCACAACAAAAACCAGGTATACCAAACGGAACACGCGATTTTTCATCAGAAGAAATGATGAAACGAAACTATATTTTTGACACAATAAAAAAAATATACCACAAATTCGGATACCTCCCAATAGAAACTCCCGCAATGGAAAACAACTCGGTTCTACTGGGCAAATACGGCGAAGAAGGAGATAGATTAATTTTTAAAGTACTAAATTCGGGCAATTTTCTGAAAGGTGTAACCGACAAAGAATTAAGCGAAAGAAATAAAAACTTATTAGCCTCGCTTATTACCAAAAAAGGATTGAGATACGACCTCACAGTTCCATTTGCAAGGTATGTAGTGAAAAATTTCGGGACATTAAGTTTTCCGTTCAAACGCTCACAAATACAACCCGTATGGCGTGCCGACAGACCTCAAAAAGGACGTTACAGAGAATTTTATCAGTGCGATGCAGATGTGATAGGCAGCAAAGCCCTTACCAATGAACTGGAAATGGTGCAAATAACCGATGAGGTATTCGCAAAACTGAATATGAAGGTAAAAATTCGTATAAATAACCGTAAAATTCTAACCGGAATATCCGAATACATGGGGCATAAAGACCAAGCAGGCGCAATAATAACCGTGTTGGATAAACTCGAAAAAATAGGCGAAGAAAAAGTAATTCAAGGACTTATAGACAGAGGAATATCACCCCAAGGCATTGAAAAACTTAAACCCATACTGGACATTGCTAAAAAATCTGAACAGCTACAAGAGAAATTAAAAAATCTGCTCAAAGATTCCGAAATAGGCAATCAAGGAATACAAGAAATAGAAAAATTGTTCCAATATTTAAACCAATTTGAATTTAAAAATAAAGTTGTATTTGATATAACTCTGGCACGAGGTTTAGACTACTACACAGGTACTATTTTTGAAACCGTATCGGAAGAAATACGTATAGGCAGTATTTGCGGCGGCGGACGTTATGATAATCTTACGGGAATATTCGGCTTAGATAATATGTCGGGCGTAGGCATTTCGTTTGGCGCTGACAGAATTTATGACGTGTTAGAAAAATTGGAACGTTTTCCTGTGAAAAAATACCCCAAAGTGAAAGCATTATTCATAAATTTTGGCGAAAAAGAAGAAATGTACTGCCTGAAAATGGTAGAAAATTTAAGAAATAAAAATATATCTGCCGAACTCTACCCCGAAACTGCAAAAATTAAAAAACAAATGAAATATGCAGATACCAACTCCATACCTTTTGTAATACTTGCCGGCGAAAACGAAATAAACGAACAAAAATACACTATTAAAAATATGCAATCGGGCAAACAAACAACTTTATCGGCAAACGAACTTATGGAATATTTGAAATAAACTCTAAAAATTTATAATTTTACATTACTTTAAGATTTTAAAATACCTTTAGTTAAATTTATGTAAATATTTGGTAATCAAGACTTTACAAAGGGACGCCTCTTATATAAAGTTCTGATTATCAACGCTTTAAGACAAAGCAAGATAAATTATAAATTGTTAAATTATTTCAAACATTGTTTATTTTTTTTTGTAGAGAAAAAAATAATAGTACTTTTGTCGCCGTAAGCGGGTGTGGCGAAATTGGCAGACGCGTTAGACTTAGGATCTAATGTCTTATGACGTGGGGGTTCGAGTCCCTTCACCCGCACTGCAACCAAGGAAACCGTCGGCTAACGACGGTTTTTTTGTTCTTTATAATACTCATAAAATCTATTTTAAATGAACATCAGCAAAAATATTAGAGAAGACTTGACAACCGTAATAACCCTTAACATGGTTGAGGACGACTACAAAGCACAAGTAGAACAAGAACTAAAAAAATATAGAGCTAAAGCTACCTTAAAAGGCTTTAGAACAGGTAAAGCTCCAATGGGACTTATAAAAAAGTTGGTAGGAAATACCATTTTGGTGCAAGAAATAGATAAATTAGTATCGCGCTCGCTTAGCGACTACATGCAAAAAGAGAAAATGGAAATCATAGGACAACCACTTCCCGTGAAAGACCAAGCACCTTTAGATTTAGATAATAAAAAAGACTTTTCATTTGCATTTGAAGTAGGCGTAGAACCTGAATTTGAATTAAAAATAGATGAAAACATACAAGTTCCCTTTTACACAATAAAAGCAAGTGAAAAAGAATTAGACGAACACACAAAAAAAGTACTTGATAATTTCGGAAAAATGGAAGATATAGACCAAATTACCGAAAAATCATACATAAAAGCAAATCTTCTCCAAAGTTCGGCAGAAAACGTTACAGACCCCGAAGGTATCAGCATTGAGGACACTCACATGGCAGTAGATTTAATAAAAGATGAAGAGATAAAAAAAGTATTTTTAGGAAAAAAAGTAAACGATGTGTTCACTGTTGACTTAGCCAAAGCATATCCTAACGAAACAGAATTATCTTCACTTTTAAACATAGAAAAAGATAAAGTTTCGGATATAGACCCTCATTTTGAAATTACAGTAAACAAAATAAGCGAATTTAAACCGGCTGAACTAAACCAAGAAGTATTTGACCAAATCTATGAAAAAGATACAGTAAAAACAGAAGAAGAATTTAGAGCAAAAGAAAAAGAAAAGTTAGAAAAACTATACGTAGACCAATCCTACTATCTTTTTAAAGAAGATATTAGAGAAATTTTGCTTGAACAAGCCGATATGAAATTGCCCGACACTTTTTTGAAACGTTTTTTACTCGAAGGAAAAAATAACGAAGAGCAAGAAGAACTATCAAAAGAAGAAATAGAAAAACACTATGTGCCATTCAGCAAAAACTTAGAATGGAGTCTTGTAAAAAATAAAATATTTAAAGAGCAAAAATTTGAAATTGAAGATGAAGACATAGAAGAAGAAGCCATAGCACACACCTACTATAAACTTACACGTTACGGAATAGATGTCGATAAATTAGATTCTGAAACACTTGACAGCATAGTTGATGAAGAACTGGGGAAACACGATAATCATCGAATATTTCTTGAAAGTGCCATTGAAAAGAAAATTGTGGCTTTTATAAAAGAAAAGGTAAAAGTAGAAGAAAAAGAAATTAGTTCAGATGAAGTAAAAGAGATATATAAGAAAAAGTTAGAAGATACCCAAAAAAGTGAATAAATAATTTTAAATTATCCTTTAATTTGTAATTTCTGAACTTATAACAGCAATAAAAACAATGAATAACAAACAAGAATTTAACCGTTTTGCTACCAAACATCTCGGAATTGGAAGCATGAGGCTTCATGAATATTATCAAAATTTTCAAAATAGCTATATATCGCCTACAATTATAGAAGAACGACAACTCAACGTGGCGCAAATGGATGTGTTTTCACGACTAATGATGGATCGTATAATATTTTTAGGCTTACCAATAAATGACTATGTAGCAAATATAATACAAGCTCAATTATTATTCTTAGAATCATCAGACCCCTCAAAAGACATTCAAATTTACCTTAACTCACCCGGAGGCTCAGTACATTCGGGATTGGGAATATACGACACAATGCAATACGTAAGCCCCGATGTAGCAACCACTTGTACAGGAATGGCAGCATCAATGGCAGCCGTTTTGCTTGCCGCTGGAAAAGAAGGTAAGCGCGCAGCACTACAACATTCTCGAATAATGATTCATCAACCAATGGGAGGCGCACAAGGACAGGTTTCAGATATAGAAATTATGTATAAACAAATTACTTCGCTGAAAAATGAACTATACGAAATACTTGCTCATCATTCAGGTAAAACTTTGGAACAAATAGAAAAAGATTCTGACAGAGATTATTGGATGACCTCAACCGAAGCAAAAGAATACGGAATGATAGACCGAGTTATGATGCGCAATAAGGATTAATTTTAAACTTGTCGACAACTTTCTGATTATCAGGAAGTTACTGAATTAAAACTAAAATCAAAAGCGCTGATTATAAGGCTGTTGAAAAAGAGACAAAGAGTTGAATTTTAATATTTTATAAAATATATTGTGAAAGAAGAAGGATGTGCATTCTGTGGCAGAAGTGAACGAAATGTAGAATTTCTGGTAGAAGGATTAAATGCTTTTATATGTGGTGAATGTTCTGAAAAAGTTCATGAAATAGTAAAAAGAGCTGAAAGAAAAGAGCAAAGAGTAGAAGACCTGAAACTAAAAAAGCCTAAGGAAATAAAAAAATTCCTTGACCAATACGTAATAGGACAAGATAAAGCTAAAAAAACACTTTCGGTAGCTGTTTACAACCACTACAAAAGACTAAAACAACAAAACGACACAGATGATGTTGAAATAGAAAAATCTAACGTTATCTTAGTTGGCGAAACAGGAACAGGAAAGACTTTATTGGCACGTACAATAGCTAAGCTATTGGAAGTACCTTTCACAATAGTTGATGCCACTGTATTGACCGAAGCCGGATATGTAGGCGAAGACATAGAAAGTTTACTTTCAAAACTTCTGCAAGCTGCTGACTACGATAAAAACTTGGCTGAAAGGGGTATTGTATACATAGACGAATTGGACAAGATAGCCCGCAAAACAGACAACCCTTCAATAACACGCGACGTATCGGGTGAGGGAGTGCAACAAGGCTTGCTTAAACTACTGGAAGGTGCAGTGGTAAACGTTCCACCCGAAGGCGGACGTAAGCATCCTGAACAGAAATTTGTTCAAATAGACACCAAAAACATTCTTTTTATTGCAGGCGGAGCTTTCGATGGTATAGAAAGGCAAATAGCCAAACGAATGAATACCCAAATGATAGGTTTTGATAAAAAAGCAACAGAGCAAATAAACAAAAATAACTTATTACAATATGTTGCACCGCAAGACTTAAAATCTTTTGGTTTAATTCCTGAAATAATAGGACGTTTACCGGTACTTACCTTTTTAAATCCTTTGGAAAAAGATACTTTAAGAAAAATACTTACCGAACCTAAAAATGCACTGACCAAGCAATATAAAAAATTGTTTGATATGGATAGTATAAAACTTAGTTTTACTCCCGCTGCGCTGGACTACATAGTAGACAAAGCAATGGAGTTTAAGCTGGGAGCCAGAGGATTACGAAGCATTTGTGAAACAGTAATGACAGATGCAATGTTTGAAATGCCGTCTAAAAAAGTATCTGAACTAAAAATAGATGTCAAGTTTGTTGAAAAACAACTTAAAATGACAGAATTTGCAAAATTCAAAAAATCTTAAATTTTAACCCAAATATAAATCTATCACATAACTTGGGTTTGATGACGTATAGTATATTGAGAGTGTTCAAAATTAAATTTTGAACACTCTCAACTTTTTTACAAACAAGAGCAAATACTCCTCTGTCTAAGGTTTTTATTTTTCAAAATTTATTACTTTATTTGTCTTATGAAAAATAAAAACTTACTGAAATGAAAATACCACATAATTAAAAGTTTTTAAACAGGCAACAATGTGATTTAGATACAGAAGACCGAAGTTGATGCCAAACTTCTAACTTCCCTCTTCCCACTCCCAACTTCTAACTAAAATATAAACAGATGAAAAACATTATACTAAGTTTTATAATAATTAGTTCGTTACTATTTATAAACAAAAGTTTTGCTCAAAAGCAAAATATGCCAACCCCAAAAAAAGCCGTGCAGATAAACGCACCGGCAAATGGTATACATCCCGTACCTACTCGCAAATCCGCTGAAACAAACCATAAAGTATTGCAGAAAAGCAAAAAAGACAGAATTTCGGCAAATCAAAAAGCAAGCTCTACACATAGACCCGTAAAATACACAAAACATAAACGCCAGCTCAAAAAAATAGGTATAGAAAGACATAAAGCTGCTAAGCGAATTGATACAATTTCAAATAAAAATAAATCAAAAAACAACAGTCCCGTATTTTTTGAAGTAACAGTTGTAAACGGCTCTGATACCGACGGAGACGGATATTGGGACGCATGGGATTTTGAAATAGATATAGACCCCAACAACGGCGGTATAGCCCAAGCGGTTTGGATAGATATATATGACAATTTCGGAAACGAATGGTTGGATATAGGTCCGTATGATTTCAATGGCAATACTGATTATGACAACATTCGTGTTACCGATTTTGATGCAACTTTATGGAAATTTGAAAATGAAACTGATGTAACTTTTTCTTTTCATGCAAGAAATAATTACGGCAACAGTAATTACTCTATGGATGTTAAGGTTGATTTACCCCCTGACTATCCTATTGTTTCCAATATTTACATTATAAATAAAGAAGATATAGACAATAACGGATATTATGAACTTTGGGATTTTGAAATTGACTTAAGTCCTTACTATGGCGATATTGCCGACAATGTATATGTAGAGGTGTCAGACAATGAGGGCAATTCATGGGGACCTTTCGGACCTTATGATTTTTCGGGATATACACAAGATGATAATATTTTCATAAATGATTTCGGAAATGATTTCTACAATTTCAATAGTGCTGAAAATGTGAACTTTACTTTTAAAGCATACAATGCCTATGGCGAAAATGAAAATACTAAAACTGTTCCCGTAGACAGCTATTTAAAAAGTCCTGTTCTTTATGAAACATTTGCATCAAACACCACAGATGCCGACAACGACGGATACCTTGAGCAATGGAGCTTAACAATAGATATAGATGCACCGGGCGGAACAGCAGAAAATGTTTATATAGACATAAACGACAATCAAGGGAATGATTGGGGAACATACGGTCCATACAATTTCACGGGCGAAACACCCGACGATAACGTAACAATAAACAGCTGGACTATGGACGACTACGTACTAAACTACCCAAAGGACGTAGAATTTACTTTATATGCTCACAATGATTTGGGCAATACGACCCAATATATAAACATAGCCGTAGATGCTCCCCTTAGTTCTGATGCAGATTTAAAAAGTATTGCTATTGACCAGACAAACATAGCTGATTTTAATCCGAATACGCTTAACTACACTATCACGCTACCCTATGGCACAAATGCTATTCCGAACGTAACGGCTGAAACAAATCATACGGCTGCATCATTGCAAATTACCCAAGCATCAAACCTTAACGGGACAACGGGGCAACGAACGGCTACTATAAATGTTACGGCTGAAAACGGAACTACCATGAAAACTTATTCGGTAATTTTTAACCTTTTGCCGCCAAGCAACGATGCTACTTTGAGCAATATACAGGTTAATCAACAAAATATTCA
>PDWJ01004222.1_pt1 | contig 12828 bp, 9 predicted proteins | sample 1430881 | NCBI WGS metagenome assembly PDWJ01 (sample SAMN01162460, study PRJNA174530) | Oral metagenome, whole genome shotgun sequencing project. | biome: Marine environment; feature: Marine mammal; material: Swab sample of the gingival sulcus; isolation source: swab sample of gingival sulcus... | reverse complement strand
CGCCGCCTTGGGAACCAGTCTGGCCGTAGGTGGGAGCCCGCTGTTAGGGCTTGACCTCCAGGGCGGCCTCTCGGTCATCTATGCCCCCGACGAACCTGCTGATGATGACCAGCTGATCTTGGTCCAAGACCTCATGCGGGACCAATTGGAGAGCTTTGGTATCGCTGAGCCTGATGTTCGGGTTGAGGGGCAGAACATCATCGCTGACCTGCCCGGTGTCACCGATCAAGAAAAGGCGTTCGCCGCTCTCAATGTGTCGGGTATCGTCTCGCTCCGTCCGGTCTTGGCCTGTGCCCCGATCGCCACCCCGGATGTCACCGGCTCAACCGTGCCAGCGTCGACCACCCCGACGGCAACATCTGCTCCGGCCACCACCGTGGTCGACGAGGATGATGAGCAGAGCTTCCCCAGCCTTCACTCCGCCGATGACTCAGCCCGTGTGGCCCGGCGACTCGCATCGCCACCGGTGACCACCGATGAGGGTGAGGTTGTCCTGAGTTTGCCGGGCAACACCGATGGCTCGATCGTCGACGATTCGGTTCCGGTCGATTCGATCGATCTGGACACCGTGCCCGAGACCACGGCCCCGGCTGCCGACTCGACCCCCACATCGCAACCTTCGGTTCCCGCTGAGCTTCCGGAGGGCTACAACCAGTTGCCCTATCCCGGAGCGGGCTTGGAATGCGTTGTCGGCCCATCAGGTGGGAGTGGCGAAGTCTTTGAGCGCAAGAGCGCTGTGGCCGGCATCGACCAGTTCACCGGGGGCTGGGTCGTCACGGTCAACCTTCGTTCTGATGGCGAAGTGCTCTGGAACGAGCTGGCGGCCGAGTGCTACGCCGGCTCATCGGCCTGCCCCACCCGTCAGCTGGCCATCGTCCTCGATGATGTCATCCAGTCGGCCCCCACAGTTCAGGCACGAACCTTCTCCGGTTCAGTCCAGATCTCCGGTTCGTTCACCGAAGAAGAAGTCAGCCAGCTGGCCAGTGTCTTGAACCGCGGAGCCTTCCCGGTCCAGGTACACCAAGAGCGGGTTGAGACCGTCTCGCCCACCGCTGGCCAAGGTTCCCTGAAGGCAGCGATCATTGCTGGCTTGATCGGGGTGGCCCTCATGTTGGCCTTCATGATCTGGTACTACCGCCGTCTCTCGGTGGTCATCGTGTCGGGTCTCTTGGTGTGGGGATCGCTGGTCTTCGCCCTGGCCACCTGGGTCTCGAGGTCGACCAACTATGCCCTCACCCTGGCCGGAGCCACCGGCATCATCGTCGCTGTCGGCGTCACCGTTGACACCTATGTGGTCTTCTTCGAGCGCTTGCGCGAAGAGATGCGTCACGGTCGGGTGATGGCCAATGCAGCGCCGCGCAGTTTCGCCTCCAGTTGGCGGACCATCCTGTCGGCCGACCTCGTGTCGCTGATGGCTTCCTTGATCCTGTTCTGGTTGAGCGTGGGATCGGTGAAGGGGTTCGCCCTCTATCTCGGATTGACCACGGTGTGTGACCTGGTCGTGTTCTACTTCTACACCCGTCCAGCGGTCTATCTCTTGGCCAGCAAGGGATGGCTTGATCGACAAGCGACCGACGACAAGATCGGAGCGTTGGCATGAGCCAGATGACCACCAACCAACCGATCCGTACCAGCGCCTGGGGTCGGTTGAGCGAAAACCAAACCGCGATCGACTTCATCGGTCGGCGCAAGGTCGGGATCATCATCTCGTCGGTCGTGATCGTGGCGACGGTGATCTCCCTCTTTGTCCAAGGCCTCAACTTGGGCATCGACTTTGAGGGTGGTATTTCGTGGGATGTTCCCACCGCCAATGGGTTCACCACCGAGGATGCTTCCCGACTCCTCACCGAGCAAGGCATTCCTGTCGATGGTGCTCGCATCCAGGAGCGGGTCTCCGAAGAGGGCAATATCGTCAAGATCCAGGTTGCCGATCAACCCGAAGAGGTTGCTGCAACCCTGCGAGTCGCTTTTGCCTCAGAAGCCCAGGTCGCTCCCGACGAGGTCAATGTCAACCTGGTCAGTTCGACCTGGGGGAGTGCGATCACCGATAAGGCGGTCCGAGCCCTGCTGATCTTCATCCTGATCGTGGCGATCTTTATCTCCCTACGATTCGAGTGGAGGATGGCGATCGGTGCCATCGTCGCCATGATCCATGACGTGTTGGTCAGTGTGGGGATCTATTCGATCTTCCAGTTCATCGTGACCCCGCCGACCGTGATCGCCTTCTTGACGATCCTCGGGTACTCGCTCTATGACACCATCGTCGTCTTTGACCGGGTGAAAGAGAACGAATCCCGCTACGCCGGTAAGGAACCACCCTTTGATGATGTGGTCAATGTCTCGATGAACCAGGTGTTGATGCGGTCGTTGACCACCAGCTTCTCCTCGATTGTGCCGGTCATCTCCCTGCTCCTGATCGGTGCTGGGGTTCTTGGACAAGGCACGTTGGCCGAGTTCGCTCTGGCCCTCCTCGTCGGCATGGTCACCGGGGCCTATTCCTCGATCCTGGTCGCCTCGCCGCTCCTGGCCTGGCTGCGGAACCGCAAGCATCGTCTCAACCCCCATCGCAAGGAGCGGGCCACCGGAGAAGAACTGCGTCGCATGGTGATCGCTGGCTCGATCAGTCGACGCAGTCGGCACACCCCACAAGCGGCCACCGAAACGGGTGGTGTGCCCCTGCCTCAAGCGTCCGGGCTGTCCCATCCGCCGCGGCCACGCAAAAAGAAGAAGCGCTAAGTCCCATCGGTGCGTCATCGGATGGTGACCGCTCGATAGCCTCACATCATGGCTACTGAGCTGGCATGGATCCGGCCACATATTCGGTCCATTGACGATTATCCGGTTGAGGGTGTCACCTTTCGCGACATCACACCCCTGTTGGGGAACGCAGCAGCGTTTGGTCGAGCGGTCGATGACCTGGTCACCCTCTTTCACGACATCGAAGTTGACCGGGTGGTCGGTATCGAGTCGCGAGGCTTCATCCTCGCCGCCCCGGTCGCCTATCGGCTGAGGGCTGGATTTGTCCCGGTGCGCAAGCCGGGCAAGCTGCCGTGGGCGGTCGCCCGTGAAGAGTATGAACTCGAATATGGCGTCGACAAACTGGAGATCCATCGCGATGCCATCCATCCCGATGAGCGAATTCTCATCGTTGATGATGTTCTGGCCACCGGCGGTACGGCTGCAGCCACGTGCCGTTTGGTGAAGAACCTTGGCGGCAGAGTGGTCGGTGTCGGGGTCATGATCGAGCTCGATGACCTCGGTGGCCGAAGCAAGTTGACCGGGTATCGAGTCGAATCGATGGTTCGCTACTAAGAACGATGGCTGCTGTCGACCGTGTTCTCCCGTGGCGGCGACATGGGGATCACGCGGTCGCTCCCGAACTGATTTCGCTTCTGGAGAGCTATCGAGCCCATCATCCAAAGGCTCGCATCGACACGATCAAACAGGCCTACGAAGTCGCCTCTGATGTTCATCGAACCCAGCGACGCTCCAGTGGCGAAAGCTATATCAACCATCCACTCTCGGTCGCCGGGATCGTGGCCTCGATCGGTCTTGATGAAACCTCGATCGTGGCTGCCCTGCTCCATGACGCTGTCGAAGACACCGAGCTCACCCTCGATGAGATCACCCGCGACTTTGGCGACGAAGTGGCCTGGATTGTCGATGGGGTCACCAAGCTCGAACGGATCCGGTTCGACTCGCGCGAGGCCCAACAGGCAGCGACCATGCGCAAGATGCTGGTGGCGATGGCCCGCGACCTTCGGGTCCTCCTGATCAAGCTGGCTGATCGGCTGCACAATATGCACACCCTCGCGGGGATGCCGGCAACCAAGCAGCGACGCATCGCCCAAGAAACCCTCGACATCTATGCGCCGCTGGCCCACCGTCTCGGCATTCAAGAGATCAAGCAACAGCTCGAAGATCTGGCCTTCGCTGCGCTCCACCCGCGTCGCTATGCCGAGCTTGACCATCTGGTGGCCACCCGGTCGCCGGAGCGCGATCTCTATATCGACCGAGCGGTTGCCGAGGTGAGCGAGCGTTTGGCCAAGCTCGATATCGATGCGGTCGTGACCGGCCGGAGCAAACATCTCTGGAGCATCTACGAAAAGATGGTCCTCAAGGGGCGCGAGTTCGACGAGATCTTCGACATCGTCGGGGTCCGGGTGATCGTGGACACCCCGGTCGACTGCTATGCAGCGTTGGGTAATATCCACGGCCATTGGAGCCCGGTCGTCGGACGGTTCAAGGACTATATTGCGGTCCCCAAATTCAATCTCTACCAGAGCCTCCACACCACAGTGATCGGGCCGATGGGCCGTCCGATCGAGGTTCAGATTCGCACCCACGAGATGCATCAGCGGGCTGAGTGGGGCGTGGCGGCCCACTGGGCCTACAAGTCCAACGGCGAACCGGCTGACATCGACTGGCTGAACCGGTTGATGGATTGGCAATCAGAAGTTGACGATCCCGACCAGTTCATGCGGAATCTCAAGACCGATCTCGAACAGGATGAAGTCTTCGTCTTTACCCCGAAAGGCAAGGTCATCACCCTGCCGCTCGACTCCACCCCGGTCGACTTCGCCTATGCGGTTCACACCGAGGTGGGTCATGCCTGCGTCGGAAGCCGGGTCAACGGCCGACTGGTCTCGCTCGACTACCGCCTGGCCAGCGGTGACACCTGCGAGGTGATCACCTCCAAGGTTGAGTCCGCCGGCCCCTCCCAAGACTGGTTGAATTTTGTCGCCTCCCAGCGGGCTCGCAACAAGATCAAGCAGTGGTTCAGCCGGGAGCGTCGGGTCGACATGATCGAGGCTGGCCGCGATGACCTCAACAACGAGTTCCGTCGAGAAGGGCTGCCGTCTCAGAAGGTCTGGTCATCGAGCCAGTTCCGGGAGGTGATGGCCGATATCGGCTATAGCGATCTCGACACCCTCTTGGCCTCGATCGGTGAGCACCACGTGTCGGCTCGCAGTATCGCCCAAAAGGTGGGCAATGCCTACCGGGGCGAAGGCGCTGAAGAGCAGCTTCCCTCCACGGTCTACACCCGTCGCACCGACCGGCGCCACGCCCCGAGTGGGGGAGATATCGGGGTCCATGTCGAAGGTCTCGACGATGTCCTGGTCCAGTTGGCGAGCTGCTGTACCCCGATTCCGGGCGATTCGATCATCGGTTTTGTCACTCGGGGGCGGGGGGTCAGCGTTCATCGGGTCGACTGTGCCAATGCTGCCTCGTTGGGGGTGGAGCAAGCCACCCGGATGATCGAGGTCGACTGGGATCGCCAGCGCACCGACCATCTGATCACGGCGCGCGTTGAAGTGATCGCCCTCGACCGATCCCGACTCCTTCGCGATGTGGCCAACGCGTTGGGCGATCTGGGGGTCAATATCCTGTCGTGTGATACCACCACCGGCAACGACCGGGTCGCCCGGATGACCTTCCAGCTGGAGATGTCCAATCCAGCCCAGTTTTCCTCAGTCCTGGCGACGATCAAGCGGATCGAATCGGTCTATGACGTTCACCGGGTCTTGCCCGGTGCTGGTAGTCGAGCGATCACAAGCGACGAAAGCCCTGATGAGGGATCGGGCGCAAGTCCAGACCGCTAGCCTGATTGGTCATGTCATCGTTCCAAACCAGTCCCGGGATGAGGGATATCTTGGCACCCGAGTCCGCTCGATGGCGGGAATTCACCCGCCTGTTTGCCGAGACCGTCGAGCCAGCTGGTTACGAACAGATCATTCCCCCGATCATGGAAGACCTTGGTGTGTTTAGCCGGATCGGCGAAGCCACCGATGTGGTCACCAAGGAGATGTACCAATTTGTCGACCAGGGCGGTCGAAGGATGGCTCTACGACCCGAACAGACCGCCAGCGTGTGCCGAGCCTTTGCCCAGCATCGTCCGGTAACACCCTGGAAAGCCTGGTACTCGGGGCCCAACTTTCGCTATGAGAAGCCTCAGCGGGGGAGATACCGCCAATTTGACCAGGTCGGTGTTGAGGTCTTGGGGGTTGACGATCCCTATCTCGATGTTGAGGTCATCGCTCTCGGCTGGGAGTTTTACCGACGTCTTGGATTGACCCAGGTGTCACTCATCCTCAATTCGCTTGGTGAGCCCGACGACCGGGCTCGATATGTTGCTGCACTCGACACCTATCTGAGGTCTCACCTTGGCGATCTCAGCCCCCAGAGCCAGGCCACCCTAGAGAAGAATCCGCTTCGGGTGCTCGACTCCAAACGTGCTCAAGACGCTGCGATCATCGCTGCCGCCCCGACCATCGATGCCTACTGGTCCGATGGGGCTGCTGACCACTTCGAGATGGTTCGATCGGGCCTCGATCGCCTCGGCATCGCCTATGTGATCGACCACAAGCTGGTGCGAGGTCTCGACTATTACCGGCGCACCACGTTTGAATATGTCGGCGGCACCCTCGATTCAGCCCAGAACGCCCTTGGCGGGGGTGGCCGCTATGACCGCCTCGTCGAAGAGCTCGGCGGGCCGCCCACCCCCGGGATCGGCTTTGCCCTCGGCGTGGACCGGACCCTCTTGGCCTGCGATGACGAAGGCGTCTTCGCTGCCCCCGATACCTCGGTCGATGTCTTTGTCGTCGACACCACCGGCGGAGGAGAGGCCCTTGGGTTGACCACCGAACTGCGAGCCGCCGGGATCAGCGCTGATCGGGCCTATGGCGGGCGCAGCATGAAAGCCCAGATGAAGGCAGCCAATCGAAGCCAGGCCAGCTTGGCTGTTTTGGTCGGCACCGATGAGGTCGCCGCCAACACCGTCACCCTTCGTTATCTGGCCGAGGGCACCCAGGGTGCGGTGCCCCGTGACCAACTTGTATCCACCATCGCTAACCATCTGTCAGGAACCCCCTCATGAGCTCTACGTCCTTGCGAACCCACCAGTGCGGCGAATTGCGCCGAGAACATGTTGGCCAGCGCGTGGCCTTGACCGGCTGGGTCGCCCGTCGTCGTGAACATGGTGAGCATCTCGCCTTCGTCGATTTGCGCGACCACACCGGAATCACCCAGTGCGTGATCAACGACGATGTCGATATCCGTTCGGAGTATGTGGTCAGGATCACCGGTGTGGTCCGGGAACGTCCCGAGGGGACGGTCAATCCTGATCTGCCCACCGGCGAGATCGAGGTTGGCGAATGTGAGGTCGAGACCTATCGCAAGGCCACCCCGCCGCCCTTCCCCGTGGATGCCCGCGCCGATGAGGTCGATGAGAATCTGAGGCTCAAGTACCGCTATGTCGACCTGCGTCGGGAGCGGATGCAACGCAACCTGCGTATCCGATCCCAGGTCAACGCTTCGATGCGCAAGGCGATGGAGCGTCAAGGCTTCGCTGAGGTGGAAACCCCGATGTTGGTGCCTTCCACCCCCGAGGGGGCCCGGGAGTTCTTGGTGCCATCACGCAAGGAACCTGGCTCGTTTTATGCCCTGCCCCAGTCGCCCCAACTCTTCAAACAGCTCTTGATGGTCGGCGGTGTCGATCGCTACTACCAGATCGCTCGATGCCTGCGCGATGAAGACCTCAGAGCTGACCGCCAATACGAGTTCATGCAGCTCGATGTTGAGATGAGCTTTGTCACCCAAGACGATGTGCTCGACGCGATCAGCGAGGCAGTCCTCGATGCCGCTGAGGCGGTCACCGGTGAACGCCTCGAATCGATTCCCCACATGACCTGGCATGAGGCGATGAACCGGTTCGGTATCGACAAGCCTGACCTGCGTTTCGAGATGGAACTGGTCGAGTTGACCGAGGTGTTTGCCAACACCGAGTTCAAGGCATTCTCCGGTGCGGTCGCTGCCGATGATGGGGCGATCAAGGGCATCTGTGTGCCTGGCGGGGCATCACAGTACGGGCGTAACCAACTCGACAAGCTGACCGATCGGGCCAAGAAGCTCGGAGCCAAAGGCCTGGTCTGGCTCAAGGTCACCGATGATGGATTCGATTCGCCGGTCGCCAAGTTCCTCTCCGACGACGAGAGTGCAGCGATCCGCAACGCGACTAAGGCATCAACCGGTGACTTGATCTTGATCGTTGCCGATACCTGGATGACCACTTGTGAAGTCTTGGGTGCGCTGCGCAACGATCTCGGCCGTCCTCCGGTTCATCAGGGCCCCTACAAATTCGTGTGGATCGTTGAGTTTCCGCTCTTTGTCGGTGTCGATAAGGACACCGGCCTGCCCAAGCCCGGTCACCATCCCTTTACCCGGCCTCATCCCGATGACATCGACAAGATCGAGGCCGACCCGCTCTCGGTGCGCTCGATCGCCTACGACCTCGTCCTCAACGGTTGGGAGCTCGGATCGGGATCGATCCGTATCCACGAACCCGAGCTGCAGCAGAGGATCTTTACCGCGCTGGGCATCGACGAAGACGAAGCTGCCCGCAAGTTTGGCTTCTTCCTCGATCCCTTCGACTATGGTGCGCCGCCCCATGGCGGGTTCGCTGTGGGCATCGATCGCCTGGTGGCCATCTTGGCAGGAGAAGAGAACATCCGCGAAGTGATCGCCTTCCCCAAGACCCAGTCGGGATCAGATCCCATGACCGATGCCCCCATCGAGGGCGATCCCGCTCACTTGGCCGATCTTGGCCTCAAGATCTTGCCGCGAATGGACTAAGGCTCAGGAGTGGAGGCGATCGTAGAGAGCGATCGCTTCATCCAAATAGCTGACCCCGCAGGTCAGGACCACGCTGGAATAGGCCGAACAGTCACCGGTCTTGACATAGGCATAGGCCCGCTCCGCCATGTCGGCCATCAGCTCGCCATGGGGTCGGTCAGAGGGCTCGACATGGGGTCGGTCAGAGGGCTCGACATTGAGTACCGACATCACTTCGGCATACACATCGGGGTTCCAGTCGGCAAACTCGGTGGCCACCTCGGCAGCTTCGATGACCAGCTCGGTCGAGACTGCAGCCAGCACCTGGGCCATCGTCGGCACCCCACAGGTGATCCCGAGATCGATCCGTCGGGCATGGGACGGGATTCTCAGCCCAGCATCAGCCAGAACGATGAGATCACCATGGCCCGCGGCGGCGAGAACCTCAAGGAGTTGGGGATGGATGACACCAGAGCGTTTCATCGGGTTCTCCTGTCCATCACATGTTGTGCACGAATGTGCACATCTGAAGGTGTGACGCCGCTACAGTACCGAACTGCATGATTACCGGCAATTCCCGCTCCGAGTCTCGACGTGAACAGGTCATTCGCGCTGCCTGGCTCTATCACGAGCGAGGCCTCAATCAACAAGCGGTCGCCAACCGGTTGGGCATCTCCCGGTCGACGGTGAGTCGCTTGCTGAGCGATGCCGAACACGAAGGGATCGTCCGGGTCATCGTGACTGAACCCCTGCCGGAGACCGCCAGTTTGGCCGACGACCTGATCGAACGCTTCGAACTGTCCGGAGCCACGGTCGAGTTCACTCTCGATAGCGATCTCCCACGAGATGCAGCGGCAACAGCGCTGGCACGACGGCTTGAGAGCATGGTTGCATCAGGTCCGATGACGATCGCCGCTGGATGGGGTCGGACCTTGGGAACCGCTGCTCAGCGGGTTCGTCCCATGGTCACCCATGGTGTGACCGTGGTCGATGCCTTTGGCCACACGACCACCGCTGACATCGCCCCAGCGGTGGAGGTCAGCAATACCCTGGCCCACAAGTTCGATGCCGATGTGATCCATATCCCCTCGCCAGGCTTCGCTCCCCAAGCCCGGATTGCTGACACCTTTTATGAGGCCGACTCGGTGTCATCAACCCTCGATGTCGCTCGCCGCGCCGATTGTGTCGTGATCTCGATCGGGGTGGTGGGCACCGAATCGCTCTTGCACCACGCTGGCTATCTCGATTCGTCAGCGATGGAACGGGTCATCAGGGCCGGTGGGGTCGGAGAGATCTTCGGGCGGTACTACGACCGAAAAGGGAATCGGATCTGCACTGATGTGCTCCATCCGATCTCGCTGACCTTCGAGGACCTGGGTCGGTGTCAGCGGGTGATCGCCGCGGTCGGCGGGGTCGATAAGACTGCAGCGGTCCTTGGAGCGTTGGCTGCCGGTGTGATCGATGAACTGGCCATCGACCACACCCTTGCTCGGGCCTTGCTCGACGCGTCGGCCTAGGCGATCACTCGACCGCGGCGCGGAAAGCGGCCGCCCGAGCGGTGAGATCATCACCGCGGTGGAGGTCTCCACCGATCAAGAGGGTGACTTGGGATCCATAGAAGTCGACGATCTCATCAACCCGGTCGAGGGTCATCCCTCCTCCTGGTGAAGGTAGGGCAGCGGCTAGATCACCAAGAGGACGAGCCAGGGCGGCAGCAATCTCGGCGCACTCTTGCGGGGAAAAACTGAATCGGCCGCCATAGTTGGGGTAGACCGAGAGGTCAGCTCCCGCCAGACGCATCAGGGTGCCGTATACGAGCCCGTGGGCAAGTCCTGCGGTACCGGAGGCCGAGAACGAGCCGAGGAAGGCAGGATGGGCCATCACCGGCACATCCGAGGTTGCGCACACGTGGCGCAAATGATCAAAGCCGGTCAGGCCCGGCAAGACCAAGAGACCTCCAGCGCCAGCGTTGAGGGCTAGGCGGGTGCGCTCTTCGACCTGGTCGAAGGGGGCATTGATGCTCGGCATATAGATCGAATGACCACCGGTATCGGCATTGGCCCGCTCAATCGCGGCAGCGCACCGCTCGACCCGCTCCGCAAAGGGAGCAAAGCTTTGATCGGCCAGGCTGTGATCGTCCTTGATGATGTCGATACCGCCCCGAGCCAAGGCTTCGGCTTGGTCCGCTAGGCGTTGAGCGGACAACCCCATCGGCTTGAGCGCCGTGGCCAGCAGGGGACGTGTTGGGGCATCGAAGAGCGTTCTGAGCCCGGCCACGCCAAAGGTTGGACCGGGGAAGAGATCGGTGATCGATGATGGCAGATCGATATCGACCAGGCGGATACCCGGCAGGATCGAGCTATTGCCCCACAACACATTGAGGAGTTGGGTGAGCTCAAACCCCGAGGTCTCCACTGCATAGCTGACCTTCACCCGGGTCAGTTCATCAGCGATCTCAACGATGTCCTCGATACGGCCAATGATCGAATGTTGGATATCGTCGTCGGGCACCAGATCGGCGGGAAACTCGATCGTTTGCTCCACACGAAGTGCATTGGCTCGCCCAATCGCCTCATCATGGCCGGCATCGAACTCATAGATCGCGCCGAAACGATCGCCCGACAAGGACAGGGTGGTGGGCTCGATCACAGGGCTTCGGCCTTGGCCAAGCTGTGGGTGGGTTCAATGCGCACCGCGGCGAGATCATCCTCGGTTACCCCAGTCGAGCGCCCGATCAGTTCTTCAACACCGCCTACCAAGGCTGGGGCATCGAGCCCGTATTCGGCCATCAGATAGGGCCGGCTGGCCCCATGGGCGTAGGTGTCGCGCAATCCAAGACGGATCAGGCGAGTCCCCAGACCATGGTCAGCGATCACCTCAGCGACCGCCGAACCCAACCCTCCGATGATGGTGTGGTTCTCAAAGGTGATCACTCCGTGGCGAGCCCGGCGGATCGAGTCGATGATCAAGGGATCGGTAAAGGGCTTATGGGTGGAAACGTGAACATGGGTGATCCCGACCCCGGCCGCTGCCAGGGGAGCGGCGGCTCGCATCGCCTCTTCGGTGGTGATGCCGGCGGTGAACACCGTGACATCATCGCCTTCGGACAGGATCCGTACCCGGTCGAGTTCCATCGGTTCATCGGTGGGGAAGAGACGGGGCATCTCGCCGCGAAGCATGCGGACATAGACCGGTCCATCGATCGCGTGAGCGACATCGAGCACACTCTCGACCTCGGTGGCATCACCGGTTTCGAGGATGGTCATATTTGGCGTTGCCCTCATCACCGAGAGGTCCTCGATCGCTTGATGGGTGACCCCACCCGGGGTGGTGATCCCAGGTAGGAAGCCGACCAAGCGGACTGGCAGATTGGGATAGGCGATCGACATCGCCAACTGGTCATAGGGACGTCGATAGATAAAGACCGCAAAGGTATGGATCCAGGGCTGATAGCCCTCGCGGGCCATCCCGGCAGCAAATCCCATCATGTTCTGCTCAGCCATCTTCATCGAGAAGAACCGATCGGGATAGTGCTTGGCCCAATTACCAACTTCACACGAATTGGTGAGATCAGCGGTCATCACGACCACCTCAGGCTTGTCAGCACACCACTCGATGAAACTGTTGACATGGGGTCGGCGGACAAGCTCCATCAGATCATCTCCTTCAACTCGTCATAGGCCTCGACATAGCGCTGGCGTTCCTCATCGGAAGTGAAGCGCAGATAGTGCAGCACCGGGGCTCGCTCACCAAAGAGGTCCAGGCCACACACAGGGTTGGTGTTGGCGATCACGAAGTGGGGACGACCGGTGAGCCGGGTCATGGCGCCATCGAGGGCATCAAGATCGTGACCGTCAACAGAATCGGCGCTGGCCCCGAACGCGATGATGCGATCGGCCAGCGGGGCCTGGGTGGGGACACCTTCGAGGGCCCCATCGCACTGCTGGCCATTGTTGTCGACGATGACCCGCACATTGTCGAGCTCAAACCGAGCCAGGGCTTCGATCGCCTCCCAGGTTTGGCCTTCTTGGAACTCGCCGTCGGACATCATCACCCACACCTTGCCGGTGTCGCCACGGCGTTTGCGGGCCAAAGCGATACCTCCGGCTTGGCTGAGGGCCTGGGCCAGCGACCCGGTGGTGGTCTCCACTCCTGGTGAATGCTCGGCCCCGATCATCTCGACGGTTGACCCGTCGGCGTTGAACTGGCTGAGACCAT
>PDWJ01004221.1_pt1 | contig 12829 bp, 19 predicted proteins | sample 1430881 | NCBI WGS metagenome assembly PDWJ01 (sample SAMN01162460, study PRJNA174530) | Oral metagenome, whole genome shotgun sequencing project. | biome: Marine environment; feature: Marine mammal; material: Swab sample of the gingival sulcus; isolation source: swab sample of gingival sulcus... | reverse complement strand
CTTTTCGTTAAACTTTCTGCATCAGAAAACCTTAACCCTGTAAAGCATAGAAAAAGAAATACATCTTTAACGCCTTGAAGATATTTTTTTTGTTTGGGGATTTGAAAATCAATAACTTTGTGTAGTTCTTCTTGACTTAAAAAAATAATTTTCTTTTGAGTTTTTCTTAATTTTGGCTTGAAGTATTCAAAAGCATTATTGGAGTTAAATCCCCTCTTTGCACCCCATCTCAAAAACCACTTAACAAATGACAGGTGTTTTAATAAAGTTGAGTTTCTATACGATAATTTATCTTGTAAATAGTATTGGTATTCAATTAATTTATCTTCATTTAGTTGTTCAAATGAGAGTTCCTCATCAAATTCAAATAATATATTTTTAATTGATTTAAATTTTTGCGTTGTGGCATTTGTCCATTGGTTTTTAATTCCCTCTTCTTGCATAAAATCATCAAACAACTCAAAAAAAGTTTTATCTTCTTTTTTTATTTCTGCAACTCGTCCTATTTTTATATTAAAATCTTCCTTAAATGTTTCTTTATCAGGAATTTTATTGTCCAATTCGTATGAAGTAAAAAGGTCTTCACAAGCATTTTGGAATTTTTGAATCCGCTTATTTATAACATTAAATGGAATTTTTTTCTTTCCGTGAGTGGTATTAGTCTTACAACGTTGAACTTCTGTACTCCATTTAGAAATATCTACCCTGTAACCGATATTAAAAGATACAATATTTCCATTCCACTTAATTCTATAACGAATTTTAGCAGTAGCCTTATTCTTTTCTTTGTCCAATAGGAATTGTGCGTGGTATTTTAGCATTTTATTTTAACATCCACTTGAAAAAACAAATTACTTTGTTTTTAAAATTTCTAATAATGTATTTATTTGTTCTTGACTTGTTTCAAGACGTTTATTTAATTCCTTTTGGATTTCTTGACTGCCTTGCTGTAACTGTATAAGTTTTGAAATATCATTATGGGAGATAACAACATTTCCTTTTACATTTCCTGAAATATTGCTACTTATATTATTGTCTGAATGAGAATTTTCTTGTTTAACCATTTCCTGTTTTATACTAAGTAGATCAGCAATATCAAAATCCCTATAATTATCTAATATTATTCGTAATTTATCTACACCAAAACTAGAACCACTATCTAAAAAACCATTAGAAAATCCTGTTTTTGTATAAAACTGACTCTTACTAATATTATTTATTTTCAAATACTCTAATATTTTCTCTTTATCTGTCATATATAATTATTTAATAAACAGATGTTTACAAAAACAGATAAAAATAAAATTAGATTTTTATCTAAAAATATTTGCACACATAAACATATATATAAATACAAATATAAGCACAAAATCAAAAAAGAGATGAAAGTAAGTAAATTAATTATTGAGAAAATCTTAACCGACAGCACTTTTTCGGGAGAATTAGCAATTAGTTTAGGTATTAAACAACAATCAGTAATAGGGTTGGCAAAAAGAAACAGTGAGAAACTAACCTTATATCAAGCCGTTCTTTTTTACAGAGAAAAGGGATTTACTGAAAAAGAAATTTTTGAAGATATCCCCAAAACAACAAACAATAATAAGTAGTAAAATGGAACAAATAATAGCAATTAAAAATCAAGGCGATAAGCAAATTGTAAACGCACGAGAACTACATCAATTTCTAGACGTTGGAAAAGAGTTTGCAAATTGGATTAAAGATAGAATAAATCAATACGGATTTATTGAAAACGAGGATTTTGAGGTTTTCGCCAATTTTGGCAAAAACTCCAAAGGTGGTCGTCCAAGTAAAGAATATGCTATCAGTTTAGATATGGCAAAGGAACTTTCAATGGTCGAACGGAATGAAAAAGGCAAACGAGCACGAAGATATTTTATTGAATGTGAAAAGCATATGAGAAAAAGTCATACTAATTCTCTTTCTTCTGCCACCGAATTGCTTTCATTACCCATTAGACCGATTGCAGAAAAAAGAAAAAAAATGCAACAGGAACTAATGCAAGTTATTCGTCTAAATCTAAATAAAGGAGATTTGAAAAAACTTTCAGAGGAAAATTCACTTTCATACAATAGAGTTCGAAATGTAGCATCATCAAAAACTTTCGATTACAATATAATGTTTTTACTCTATGATACCGCAAGAAATAATCTAATGTTTTTAGACACCGAACTTGGAGCAATGAAAGAAGATTTACAAATAATTTCCGCTTAATATAATTATGCCAACAGATAAAAACAAACCAATATGGCAATTAACAGTTGCGGAATTTGAAAGGATTATTGAAGATAAAATCAATAATAAACCTGTTGATACTACTGCGATTATTGATGCAAGTAAAAAGGAGTATGTATATGGAATTACAGGTTTAGCAAAATTATTAGGATGTTCAATACCACAGGCTCAAAGATTTAAGTCAAGGGGAATTTTTGATGATGCTATTTTTCAAAATGGAAGAACAATCATTATTGAAAAAGAAAAAGCGTTAAAACTTTTTAAAGAAAACAAATAATTATGGAAATTGATAAAACAAAACTTCTTAAAGACTTAACAGTTGATGAATTTTTGAGGTTGTTAAGCATTAAAGAAGAAAAAAAATATGTTTATGGCTTAAAAGGTTTAGCAAGATTATTAGGCTGTTCTCGACAAAAAGCATCTGATATTAAAGGAAGTGGTATTATCAATGATGCCATAATCCAAAATGGAAATATTATTCTCATCGATAAAGAAAGAGCGTTGGAGCTCCTTAAAAATTCTCCTAAAAAAAGACAACAATAAATGGAAACTTTGGAAGTAATAAATAAGTTTTGGAAGTTCAATAATAGCGAACCTCTCGGTCATTCAACTGTGGCAGTTTATTTACTGCTTATAAATGTGTGGGATAATGAAAATAAATCAGACTTTTCCATTTCAGATAAGCAAGTCAGTAATATTTTGAAACTATCAAGAAAAACCATAAAAAATGCAAAAGACACTCTACGAAATTTGGGTTTATTAAGTTATAAACATAGGGAAGGCTATTCTTGCATATACAAAATAATTACAGATTATGAATTTGTTTCAGAAACTCAAACAACTCATCAAACGCCAAAACAAAAACAGAAAACAAAAACTGAACAACAAAGCGTTCCCCAAACAGAAACGCCCAAAACAACAATTCCAACATCTTTACCAAAAGATGTACCAACAAAAGAGGAATTTTTAAACTATGCAAAAACATTAGAAATATATGATGAAAATATTCCAAATCTTGACTTTAAAATTATGACAAAGTATGAAAGTTGGATAGATAATGGTTGGAAGAATAATTATGATAAACCGATTAGAAATTGGAAAACAGCATTAAAATCAACGTTACCTTATTTATTAGGTTCTAATAATACTGCCCCTCAAATAAAAGTTCCAACAATTAGAAGACCTAAACAAACATACAATGAATAAACTATTAATATTTTTAATATTTTTTTTTAGCGTAATAGTAGGCATAATAATTTGTTTAATTTCTTATATCCCTATTAGCAAAGTAAAAAAAATAGCAAACTATCAAGGAAACAAAATAACTGTATTTATCAAAAAACTATTATGAAAACCTCATTATCAAATATAGAATTGGAAAAAGTAGTATTAGGAAATTTGATAGAGAACCCTAATTTATATTATAATTTCGCTTACAGAATAAATTCTTCTCTTTTTTCTGCAACAAACAACAGACATATTTTTGAGATAATCAACGATTTGCAAAATAAGAGCAAACCGATAGACTTGCTAATCATACAAAGTGAAATTACAAGAAAAGGTTTAGGATTAAATGCCTACTTAACTCAAATTATCAATGAAACTGTATCAACGAGTAATTTTGAATATTACTTGACTATATTGGTTGAACTATCTGTAAAGCGAGATTTTATTTTTAAGTTCAACAAACTTCTAAAATTAGCCAACAACTCTAAGGAAGACATTTATCAAATTAGAGAAAAAGCGATTGAAGAATTTAACAGCCTATTTATTGACCGATTTATTGAAGCAAGTAAAAGGGATATTCCTTTTACTGATTTGGTTGAGAAAGTGGAACAAAAATTCTCTCAAATAGAAGAGGGCGTTTTACCCGGAATAGAAACTTCATTACGTATTATAAACAAAGCCTTTGGTGGGTGGCAAAAATCGGACTTAACGATTATTGCTGGTCGTCCAGGAATGGGGAAATCTGCATTTATGGTTCAACAAATTGTTGATGTAGCAATGCAGAATATGTCAGTTGGTGTTTTTTCACTTGAAATGTCTGCTGAACAAATCACGTCACGAATAATTACCAACTATACAAATATTCCCAATTCCTCTATCCTGCGAAAAGGATTAAATCAAATTGAATGGGAGAATTATCGTATGTTAAAAGAAAATTTGGTGAAATTAAAAGTACATATTGATGATACGCCTAACATTTCTATTCAGAATTTAAGAGTAAAGGCTAAAATGATGAAAATGCGATATGATATTGGTATTCTCTTGATTGATTATTTGCAGTTAATTACTTACGATAATTCTCACAACAGAGAGCAAGAAGTATCACAAATATCACGAAATTTAAAGGCAATAGCGAAAGAATTGGATATTCCTGTATTGGCTCTTGCACAATTATCAAGAAATGTAGAGCAACGAAATGACAAGTGCCCCTTACTTTCTGATTTAAGAGATAGTGGAGCAATAGAACAAGATGCTGATGAAGTGATATTTTTATATCGTCCTGAGTATTATGGAGTAGAATTTTGGGGAACTGAGTATAATAGTGAAAGTACCGAAAATGAAGCAGAAATCATCATTGCTAAAAATAGACACGGTGGTATTTTATCCAATCGATGTAAAGTGAACTTAGCAACTTCGGTATTTTTTGACTTGAAAAACAATTAAATGAAAAATTAACAATGATAAAAACAAATAGTTATGGCAAAAATTAAAGAAAATAGGAAACAAACTATATTTTTTGTTACTAGTCCTAAAAAGTTGAGAAAAATAGCAGATGTTTTGGAAAAGAATCCGGAGAGAACCATTCTTAGTGAAACTACATTCTTTCTAAACCAAGAAGAGGAAAATTTCAATGATGAAATCTGTTTGAGGTTTGTAAAAGAAAAAAAATAATGAAAACTAAAAGAAAAATATTGTTACGATTATTCATAGGAATAACAATTAATGTGTTGCCTATGATTTACTTGTTATTACAAGAAAAATATCACTTGTTTGAGTTTAACCCATCAATTAAAGATATTTGCTCCTATTATCTTACATTTAATATTGTAGCGGTTATGATTTTAGTACAGGAACATTTCGTTTCTGCATTTTTACAAGAAAAAATTTTTGAATTAGCTTTAAACGACGAATTAGAAACTCTAATGGTAATACATTCATATACAGATGATGAGGTTATCAAAAAGTTCATAAAGGAAAAAATAACCAAAGGTTCAACAATTGGCAACAAAATGTTTGAAGAAGAACTTGAAGGTAGTATTACCAAAGAAGAGGCTAAAAAAGCGATAGAAGATATTTTTATATCTGAAAAATAATTGAAATGAAAAAATTAATATTTAAGAACAAGTTAATCAGTTTTCAGGTAATAATAATTTTTCTGTTAACCTGTTTTTCTACTTTTTTTTATTTAAACAGTTTTTCTCCGAAAGGAATAATGGTATTCTATGTTCTGTTTTTTATTGGAATGAAAATTCTGGAAAGGTATTTAGATAAATTGAGAGAAAAAGACGATTTACAAAAAAGAATTGAGATATTAGAACAGATTCAAATTTATTTAATTCTGTGTCAGTTCCTATGTCTCTTTTTGTACTTTATTTTAGAGTTTATAATTTAACAACAAACAATTAAACAATATGTGTAAATTAGATGATATATGTAAGGTTCAAAATAATACAATAATGAAAAAGATAACTTTAAGCATAATTATAGTAGTTAGTTTGTTTTTGATTTCTTCTTGTGGAAAGAATACAGAAAATCAAATAAATAAAATGTATGAATTTGAGAAAATAGAAGTAGTTTTTAAAGACAATCCAACAGATACAATAACATTTTACAATGCCAATTTTTCTGAGAAAGAAAATGTTTTTTTCTTAAAGAATAATGCTAATATTGCTATTAGTAATCTAAACTGGTATGAAACATACAAAAATAAAGAATATGAAAAACTAATAGAATGGATTCGTTCTTTAATACTTTATATACTTTATTTATGTGTGGGGATGTTAATAATTACTATAATTCGTATAATAAAAAAGTGGAAGAATGAAATGAAAATTATTGGAAAGCAAAAATAATGAAAGATTACATCAATTATAAGGAATTTGAAAAGAGTATATCTAAAATCTCATTATTCATAGAACTAATGAGAACAAGTGGATATCTGGGAAATTCTCCACAGAAAGAAGAAGATTTACTTAAAATAGAGAAATATCGCGAGTATTTGTACGAAATTAGGAAGTCTGTTCAGGATTATTACCAAAAAAATAAAGCATTAGTAAAAGAGACTAAATCTCAAAAAAAAGTAGGGAAAACAATCCGCATAGAAAAAGATTTAAAGAGATAATTATGGGAAGTTTAAAAGTGAATGCCTTAAAATTTTAATAGTCAAACGTATGCTAAAAATAAAAATAGAAAAACAGGAGATACAGAGCATTTTAGAAGGCAATTCTTCGGTGAAGTTTTCCACAAAAAATACTGTTACAGAAGGTATGCGAGTTTCATTCTTTTGTGATAATGGAAAGTGTAAAGTATATGCAGAAGGTACGATTTCTGAACTCTTAGAGGTTGAAAGAGGGGAGCAGGAAAACTCTTATACCTGTAAAATTCACAGTGATTTAATTTTAATGTAGGAAGTAATGAAATATATTTGCAGTAGAAAATCAAATAAAAAAAATATAACAAATGCCCTCATTGTAAATCCAATAAAGGATATGAAATTTTTATTTCTATTGGTGGCTACTATATTGAAAAGGTCGATTTTAAAGGTAATATGCTTGACATTGAAAAAAATGAGGTTAATAATTACGAAAATTATGCAAATTGCTTAAATTGCGGAAAAATAATCTCAGCAGAAAATTTAAGAAAAAAGGAAGAATAAAAAAACGAATAGTTATAAAGAAAAGAAATAGAAAAATAGAAAATGAAAGATAATCTATAAAATAATTTAGTTATGAAAGATTTATTAAATGATTATAAGGAAGAAAATGTAATGTATAGTACAAAATTACATTGGATTGTGTATGTAAAATCCATTTGTATTATTTTTGTTTGTATGCTTATTTTATCTATTTATATACTTATGTTTTGGCATTCTTATAAAACAAATAGTATTGAATTTCCCGAATTGTCTTTTCGTAATATTTTTGAAATTGGAATACCTGCTATTTTAACATATTGGATTTTTATAAATATATTAAAAATCGTCTATTGTAAAATGACCAAAATATACCTTTTCAAAAATTACATAACTTTAAAAACTGGCATTTTATCTAAAAACTTAGAAGACATTACATTGAATAAATATGAGGGATTATCAGTTTCTCAAAGTTGGTTAGGACGAATATTAAATTATGGTGTGTTAGTCATATCAACAGGCGAAATAAGCCAATTTTACCTTATAGAAAAACCCCTTGAATTAAGAAAACACATCTTAGAACAAAGGGCTAAACTTTAATTTTTTTCTTTCTGCAAAAATAGATTATTTATTTAAAATAATAAACCATTCCCATTCCATTATTATTTTTATTTATCTTTTTAGTTTCAAAAGAACTCTTTTTTGCAACTACTTTTCCATCAACAAGTATCTCTGCGAAAACTTCTTTTACCTCATCTTTAACGACTACTATTAATTTTAAGTGTTCCAGATAATGAACCGTCCTTTTATCTTTTTTATAGAAAGGTAAAGAAGCATCATCTAAGTCTATTTTTTCAACCAAAGTTGCAACTTTCTCTCCCTCTTTCACATAGTCTTGAAAAAAAACGATATGAGCATTGACCTCTTCATTATTAACAGAATATACCTTTAATTCAATAGTTACATCTTTCGGATACCCATTAAGAATTAAATTATCGTCATCTTTATCATCTGAACAAGATGCAATAATCATTACTAAACTAATCATTAAATACTTCAAAATTTTCATAATCTTTATTTTTATAGTTATTTATATCTTTTTCTGTAACTCTAATATCTGATAAAACCACTCATCTTTAACATCGACTTTAATCTTAAATTTTTGTTGTGGACTATTTACCCATTTTCTTTGAGTTATAAAACAATTATGTCTAAAATTATCTATTACCTCATATTGTTTTCTTGACAATGAGATTTCATTTATTTTATACTCTTTAATATCTTCTACATACGATACCCAATCAAAATCATCGCCAACCATAGGAAGATAGGGTAAATTCCAATCAATATCCCATTGATACCCCCAATGTCCATTACGAACATTTATTTCTCTTAAAATGTTTTCAATTCTATCTGAAAACTGTATCGTAATTGTAAAATCTTTCATAACACCAAGTATCTAAATTTTCTTTGTTCTTCACTACTATAAAAATACAAATATTATTCCAAATAAAACTCTTTTATCAAGTAAAATAATAGTAAATGCATCGCATAAAATGAATAATAAATCACTCCTGTTTTCCTACCTCTTTTCCCATTGTAAAAATAAATAGGAATAAGCCCTAAAAATGCAAAAGATTGTAAAATAAATTTCTTAAAACCATAAAGAAGACTAATCATTGGAATACTTGAAAAGTATAAAATTTTTCTCTTACCAAAATAGTAAAACAAATAAATTACAGTTACTCCATACATAGAATACTCAACATTTAATCGTTTAGCCAAAATCATTGTTGTCGCAATAATTAGAACTGTTAAAAAAGTATTTTTTTTTCTTTCTGCATACTCTAACCCCAGCAAACCTATCAATAATGTGAAAAATATATTCTGCCCCTCAAAACTCGACCAACTATTATAATAGACCAAATCATAGGGTATTTCTGAAAGTAATCCCCAAAACAATAACTTTTCTTTGTAGGCTTTCAAATTAGAAGTGTGTGTAAACCCCTCGACCAATAAAAAGGCGTACAAAATAAAAGCCATTCGCCCTATAATCCTCAACCATATTACATCAGGATAAAAGCAAAATCCTATATGGTCAATAACCATAGTAAGTAATGCAATGTTTTTAAGGTCAAAAGCAGTTAATATTTTGTATGATTTTTCTTGTAAAATCATCTCTGCCCCCCTCTTATTTTTCTTGCTGCAAACTCAATTTCCTGTTTAGGTTCTTCCTTTCTCAACAATGATTGATTTTCTTCTGCTCGTTCTTGGATAAAATCTATATGATTATCCATTTTGTCTCTTTCTGCTTTTTCCTTTGTATATTGCTCAATTAACTCTTCTTTCCGAATTGATAAATCGGCTATTTTATCATCAATCTCTTTTACCTTTTCTTCGGTTAATTTGGCATTTTGTTGCGTTGCGTTTATGTCAATTCCCTGTTTTTGCAACTTAGATATTTGAATTTCTAATTCTTTTTTGGCTTTCTCTGTACTTGCTTTTCTATTTAGTACATTCCGTTTATGAAAATCACTCTTTGGGGCATAGTTTTGGGCAATCCATTCTGTTTTTTCTTCGTAATCTTTTATTTTCTCTCTGATTTCTTCAACCTTTTCAATCTTACGAAGTACAAAACTTGCATCAGCAATCAATCTACTTTTTTCACTTTCTAATCGCTTTTCTTGAATTTTTACTTCAATTTCTGCTCGTATTGTTGGATTAGTAATTAAGACAGTTTTCAGTTCCTGTGTATCAATGTCGGAAATATCCAAGATATTCACATCTTTCTTCATTGCTTCCAAATAGCGTGATTGTTTTGCTTGTAACTTCTGTAACATAAACACATCAATACTATCTTCGGTTAGCATATAATTGATACGCACATTTTGAAATTTATTGCCTTGTCGCCACACTCTGCCCTCTATCTGCCTTAATTGAGTAAAATTATAAGGCAAGGATAATATATATAAATCAGAAGTATTTTCTTGTAAGTTCATACCCTCTTTGATAGCAGAAGAACCAATAAGCACTTTTATTTTACCACTATTAAAATCTTCTTGAATTTTCTGCCGTTGTGATTTAGAGGTATTCCCTGTAATTATAGCGACTTCCTTTTTGTTATATCCAACTTCATCAATTAAGTATTTTTCTAATTTAGGAAACTCATCAACGGCTAATTCAGAATAAATAATCTGCCCTGCACTTGCTTTATCTTTTTTATTTTGGGCGATTAAATCCATTGTTTCTTTGAGTTTTGGCGAATTTTCTACAAACTCTTTTACCGTTGGTTTTTTACCGTCATAAAGTGGGGATAAATAGGGCGAAATTGCCACTAAACGAGCATTCAAAATATGCGTTAAAATTGCTCCTTTACTATTATCTACAAAACTATCACTTAGTAACTCATATTGCTTTTTTGTTAAAGCATTCTGCTTAACTTTGTATTCCTTATTGATACGATTGGGGCGTACTAACTCAGGATTATCCTCTTCGCCTTTGATATCTATAAACTCACCCAACAACTGCTGAAAAATAGCATTATTCTTAAATCGTTTTACATTTGATTTATAAGCCACTTCGCCTTTGGCATCAATTTCCATTTCGTTGTCGGCTTCCATAAAGGTTTCAAAGAAAGTATTAACATTGAAATAGCCTTTTTCTTCCAAACGGTCATTAGCGATTAGTGATAAAATAGAGTAATATTCCAAAGGTTTATTGGTAAAAGGAGTTGCAGAAAGAAGAGTAACATTTCGTCCGTCATAGTTTTCTTGAATGTATTGACTTGCCATCCAAGTATTGATGCCAAGTGCTGATGTTCTTTGATTTTGATTTCTAAAATCTGATGCGAATCCCCTATCTTCAATCCGTACTTTCCCTACAATATGATTAGCGTTATGTACTTCATCAAAGGTTAAATGGTCAAATCCAAAATCTTCCCAATCATAGATTTTTCCTTTCTTCATTTTTCCTTTTAATTCCTCTTTTTGAGCAATTTCTTTTTGAATATCTCGTTCAGAATTTTTAACTGACTTCAATTCATTTTCAGAGATGTATGAAAATTTACTTGCTAATCGGTCGGTAATATTTTTACTGAAACCAATATTATTAAACCCTGAATAAGTTACTAATGTGATTTCGTTATCCTTATTATCAAAATCAGACAAGTCGTAGTTTGCTCCTAAATTACCTAAAACATTAACTTTTGCATTAGGAATGACTTCGTAAATGGTTTCAATCCACTGCTTCATTATACTATCGTTGGGAACAACTATCAAAGGTCGCTTGGCACTTCCTCGCTCCATTGCTTCGTGCATTGACAAAATACCTGATAAAGTTTTACCAAAACCTACTTCGTGTGCTAAAAGTCCAACACCTTTGGTGGTAAGTCTTCCAATACCTGCTTTTTGAACTTCGGTTAATTTTAGTGGGCTGCCTTTGAAATTTTGATGAATTTTAGAAAATAACGGAAATTGTGAATAATCAGGAATATGAATGTTATTGTAATTTCGATTAAATTCTTTTACAAATCTTTCTTTTTCTGCATTTGTCATTTCTTCATCAACAAACTTTTTGAATAGGTCGTTTGCCACTTCTTTTCGACGTTCTCTTACAAGTGCATTACGTTTACGGTCACTACCTGTTACCGACCTATTATCAACAAAATCACACACTTCCCATTGTGAAGAACCTTGAAAGGCTTCTGATGGTAATTCACTTATAAAATCTTTGAATTTGTCAGAAAGAGTATAATCAACCATTTGAGGTGTTAATTTTCTTAAAGTTCCATCCCAAACCATTTTTTCTATTTGTCCCAAATCAAATTTATGTATAAATTCGTGGTTAGGACTTATAATAATATCCTCTAACTTTTTAGATTTTGGTAAAACACTTTTTAATAAGGCTTTTTGTTTCTGATATTGAGGTTCATCAATAGCGTGTTTATCTCGTTCTAATTGTTCTAATTTTGCATAAATATTGCCCTCTGCGTAATAAAAGTCGTGTAACCATTTACCCTGTGAGTAGTTAGCATATTTACGAAATTTATTAGGGTCATTTAGCACTCCATTATATTCTGTCCAATCAAATGCTTCTATTTGTTCTTTGGTTAGATTTGGGTTATTTTGCAAAGAAGAATTTACAATATCATCATTTTTAGAAAATTGATATTTCAAAACTCCTTTTTTGATTTTGGGTGTTGTTTGAAGTTGATAATCAACCTCTTTTTCTTTTGATTCTGATTTGATTATTCGGTCTGCCTTTTGGCTTATTTCTTCAAGTTTTTCTTTGGTATATGTATTTTCTTTGTTTGATAATTGGGTTATTAACTGCTTATACTTATCAATTTCCTTAACTATTGCAGGAGTTTTGAATTTCTTTTGATTGAGTAGATTTAAGGCTATTTGAGTTTTTTCAATAACTTCTTGTTGGTAATTATTGTTTTCTTCTTTTTCTGCAATTTCACTTTTTGAAGTGGGGGCTAGATTATCAAACAAAGAGGGTTGAATATTTTGTTTTTTATCAATTACATCTTGTTTGATTTCTTTTGCAAAGGCAACTACACCTTTTACAATTCCTCCTGCGCTTTCTTTTTCCGTTTGTTTTAATTTATCCCATAATTCAGATAATTCAACTATTTCTTTTTCATCATATTTAGTTTTATTATCCTCGTTATACATTACCCCTCCAAAACTATCTTTTAGAATTGCTTGATAAGTT
>PDWJ01012564.1_pt1 | contig 12832 bp, 10 predicted proteins | sample 1430881 | NCBI WGS metagenome assembly PDWJ01 (sample SAMN01162460, study PRJNA174530) | Oral metagenome, whole genome shotgun sequencing project. | biome: Marine environment; feature: Marine mammal; material: Swab sample of the gingival sulcus; isolation source: swab sample of gingival sulcus... | reverse complement strand
CACCTTGTCTTTGAGCTCTTTGACACTGACATTAAAGTTTTTAATACGCTCAAAGGTATGGGTCATATCATTGAGTTCGTGGTAATGAGTCGCAAACAGAGTCTTGGCTTTTGCCGGATGCTCATGCAGGTATTCTGCAATAGCCCAGGCAATGGAAATACCGTCATAAGTACTTGTACCACGACCTATTTCATCCAATAATATCAAACTTTTATCGGTTATATTATTGAGAATATTGGCCGTTTCGTTCATCTCAACCATAAAGGTACTTTCACCCATAGATATATTATCACTGGCTCCTACCCGTACAAACACCTTATCTACAACCCCAATATGGGCTTGTTCTGCCGGCACAAAACTACCGGTTTGTGCCATCAGGACAATGAGTGCGGTTTGTCGTAGGATGGCCGATTTACCACTCATATTGGGACCGGTAATCATAATGATTTGCTGTTGGTTTGGGTCAAGATGAATATCATTGGCAATAAACGACTCGCCCATGGGCATGTGTTTTTCAATCACCGGATGGCGTCCGCTTATAATATCAATGGTTTTATCGTCATTGAGTTCAGGTCTCACATAATTATTCAATACTGCATTCTGCGCAAAACCGGCGAGAACATCCAATTGAGCTATCACCTGAGCATTGTGTTGAACAGGTTTGATATAATCCTGAACAAATACAATCAATTCCTCAAAGATCTGTTGTTCCAATTGGGCTATTTTTTCTTCGGCACCCAGAATTTTTTGTTCGTATTCTTTAAGTTCAGGAGTGATATAACGCTCGGCACTGACCAATGTCTGTTTACGTACCCAATCTTCAGGAACTTTATCTTTATGGGTGTTGCGTACTTCCATATAATACCCAAACACATTGTTGAAACCTACTTTTAAGGATGATATACCGGTGTTCGTCTGTTCGCGCTTGACCATATCATCCAAATATTTTTTTCCCGATTTTGACAAATCACGTAAATCGTCTAATTCTTGTGAATATCCCGTTTTGATGACATTGCCTTTGCTTAAACTCACCTTCCCGCGGATTGATACGCGCCGTTGCCACCTTGCTGATGATACGCTCCAAATCACTGATTTGTTTGATTTGCCCTTGTACATGGTTAAAAACATCGTCATGAACCAGTAAATACTTGACAATATCATGGCGTTTTTTGATACGCGACACATCTTTGAGTGGCATGGATAACCAGCGTTTGAGTAAACGTCCGCCCATCGCTGAGACCGTTCTATCCATAACGTCCAGCAAGGTAACACCTCCGGGTGTATTGGATTGGAACAGCTCCAAATTCCTGATACTGAACTGGTCTAACCAAACAAAATTATCCTGTTCTATTTTGGCTATTTTGGTCAAATGCTGTAAACGGTGGTGTTGGGTTTCAGACAAATAGTGTAGAATCGCACCAGAAGCAATAATCCCTTCGTTAAGATTGTTGATACCAAAACCTTTAAGGGATTTGGTTTTAAAATGCCCGGTTAATATGTCATGGGCAAAATCGGGTTGAAAAACCCAATCTTCCAGATAATACACATAAAATTTGGATCCAAACGCTTCCTGAAACCGTTTTTTGTGCTGTTTCTGAACCAATACTTCATTCGGCTTAAACGTCTGTAAAAGTTTGTCTATATGAGAAGTATCGCCTTGTGAGGTTAAAAACTCACCGGTACTGACATCGAGAAAAGATACACCCATATATTTTTTACCAAAATGAACCGCTGCCAGAAAATTATTGGACTTTGACTGTAAGACTTCGTCGTTGAGTGATACCCCGGGTGTCACTAATTCAGTAACGCCCCGTTTAACAATTTTTTTGGTGGCTTTGGGATCTTCTAATTGGTCACAGATGGCCACCCGTAAACCGGCTTTGACGAGCTTAGGTAAATAGGTGTTCAGGGCATGGTGCGGAAAACCCGCCAAATGGGTTTCCGATGTACTTCCTGCCCCGCGTTTGGTCAAAACAATATCAAGAATATCAGCTGTTTTGACAGCATCATCGGCAAAAGTTTCATAAAAATCACCTACTCTAAATAACAATAATGCATCAGGGTATTTAGCCTTGATACTATTGTATTGCTTCATCAATGGTGTTTCTTTGGTTTTTTTTGCCATATAACGGGTGAAATTTTACATTACAAAAGTACACGAAATTTATGATTTGTAAAGGTCAGACCTTTTGGTCGCAATTATGCAATTTTGCTAAAATTTGTCGTTAAGCTTAGACCGGATTTGAGATTATTTAAATGCACGGAGACCAATGACATTTCTTTATTCTTGAATCTTTTATACATCCAGTAAAAATTCAGGGGCATATTGTTCAAAATATGTAATGATAGCCTCTTTCATCAACACCGTTTGTTCACCGGGTTTCAATTGGGGCAAAGGCTTTTCCAATTTATAATGCGGCCAGCCATCAGAATCAAAGTGGTCAAATGAATAATGCCCGTAAGGCTCCAATAAACGACACACAGCAATATGCATTAGTCCTACTTTATCATCTTTGGAAAAGGTTTGTTGCCCTTGACCTAATTCGCGAACACCTATCAGATAAATAATAGCATCTAAAGTTAATTCGTCACCATCAGCAAATTGACGGGATAAACGGGAGACTATATTATGCCATTGCTGTTGCTTAATTGGGTTTCTTGGATTCAAAATTTACCTTTAGTTTTAATTAATGGACTATGAATTATAGGGCAATATTAAGATAAAATCTTATTTTTTCATTACTTTGCAATAATCTAACAAAAAAAACATGAGCATTTTTGATATTATCATAGCTATTATTTTGCTGATAGGGTTTATCAAAGGCATTAAAGATGGTTTGTTGATAGAAGCGGCCTCACTGATAGCATTGATTGTCGGTATATACGGGGCTATTCATTTTTCCTATTTTGCCGGTGATTTCCTTAAATCTAAAGTAGATTGGGAGGAACGCTATATCACTTTAGCGGCTTTTACCGTAACATTTGTAGTCATCGTTATTGTTATCAGTACAGCCGGAAGACTACTCACGAAGTTAGCTAAATTTGCTCTTTTAGAGTGGGTGAATAAAATAGCCGGTGGTTTATTCGGAGCTTTAAAATGGGCTTTAATCATCAGTGTGGTATTATTGATCTTTGATCGATTCAATTCAAAAATGACCTTTATTACCCCCGAAGCCAAACAACAAGACCGCGTAATTATTCCCAATTTTGGCGGCTTTGAAACCCAAAAGATTTCAGCCCAAATTGATGAAAAAACACATGTCTTTTCTCCACCGAGAAAAGCATTAACCTTTAATACAGGTTTGACCTCAGAGGACAACCTGTTGGCGGATTATATTGTTTCAAAGGATCATATCACCAAAGAATCCGCAGACAATTTTATTAGTTTTCAAGTAGAGGAGTGGCATAAAACACTGGAAAGCAAACCCTTGTCATTAGATGGGATAGGCATCTTTAATAAAGATCATCAAGACCGGCTACATTTTATTCCCGATGAAAGCAGTAATTTTATGGCCGAATCTTTTGGTTTATCACAAGTAAATGCCAACCAGGTCTCACGCTCATCTACGCCTGAAAAAGCGGTCTCTGATGTTGATGAAAAACCTGTAACTACAACCCCAAAAAAATCTTCAAAAAAGGGGTTAGCCTGGTGGTACTACGCCGCCGTTTTAGCACTGCTTATTGGCTTGGCAGCAGTACTTTATCAATTCTATTTACACGATTGGTCATGGGGTAATAACCGTAGAGACACCCAGAATAAAGCGATAGAAATAGAAAAACCCAACAGAACCATTGATCTTGGGTCAGACAATCGTAGTGAAAACACCGTTGACAAGGTTACCAGTGACAGCACTGAGATAGAACCGAAAGACACCCTTACAGAACCCGCAAAACCTGAACAGAACACGTCAACCGTGGTTACAACCACCGGTAAACAATATTTTATTATTGTAGGTGCTTTTGGTCAAGCTGAAAATGCTGATAAGAAACTCAACCAGCTCAAAGCTCAGGGTTATACTAATGCTCTGATTGTTGACAGTCCCCATTCGCGCTTGACACATGTCGCTTGCGGACCTTATTCGTCCTTGCGTAACAGCCAACCGGATTTAAAAATACTCAAACAAAACAATCCACAAGCCTGGGTTCTGAAAAAATAATTAAAACACCATAACCAATGAATAATCTTGAACCAAAAACCGCCGCAGAATCCCGGACTGTTCTTACTGATCTGGTATTACCCGGAGAAACTAACCCTTTAAACAGCCTTTTTGGGGGTGAACTATTAGCGCAGATGGATCGGGCATGTAGTATTGCTGCAAGACGCCACTCACGCAGTATAGTCGTTACGGCATCAGTCAACCATGTATCTTTTGATAAATCTGTGTCATTGGGTAGTGTTTATACTGTAGATGCCAAAGTATCCCGCGCTTTTAAAACCTCTATGGAAATTTTTGTTGATGTATGGACAGAAGAGATTAAGACCGGTAAACGGGAAAAAGTTAATGAAGGAATCTATACGTTTGTTGCCGTTGATGATCAAGGGAACCCCATCCCCGTTCCACCGTTGATTCCGGAAACCGATCTCGAAAAAGAACGTTATGCAGCCGCTTTACGCCGTAAGCAATTGAGTTTAATTTTGTCCGGGAAAATGCAACCTAAACAGGCCACAGAACTGAAGAAATTATTTGAGCTGTAAAGCGTATTAACACCCACAGTCTGTTCCACCACAACTTTTATTGGGTTTTGGTTAAGAAAAAGATCCGCTTGACAACTATATACTATAGAACGATGATTTTGACGTCGTATTAGCAATAATTATGTAAATTCGGTCAGTGAAGTGACTGTATTTACGTTAATTTAGTCAGTGAAGTGACTGAATTAACACCCACAATCTGTTCCACCACAACCTTTATCAGACTTCTGGTTAAAAAAGATTCGCTTAATGATATACACTACAGCTGCAATTAAAACGATATAAGTCAATATTTCCTGCATTATCTTAAGACTTGGAAAGCAATAAAAGAAACGACATAGGCCAACATTCCCATGCCAAAAAGCTGAATAACAGGCCATTTCCATGAGTTGGTTTCCCGTTTAACTACAGCTAAAGTACCCATACATTGCATAGCAAAAACATAAAACAGTAGTAACGACATACCGGTAGCAAAACCAAATCTGGGTTGACCGTCCGGCATTTTTTCTTCCCGCATACGGTCTTTGATTGTCGAAGGGTCTTCCTCATCACTACCTATACTATAAATTGTTGCCAGAGTTCCTACAAACACCTCTCTTGCAGCAAAGGAGCTCAATAATGCAATACCTATTTTCCAATCATAGCCCAACGGACGGATAGCGGGCTCTATGGATTTACCAACCGTACCAAGGTAGGAGTTTTCTAATTTGTAAGCGGCTATTTGATCGTCCAATTCAGAATCGGTCAAAGTTGTGCCGGGCGTTTGTTGTTGCTGAACCATCTGCCGGGCATTGTCAAAGTTTTTACCGCCATGCGAAGCTAAAAACCACAACACAATAGAAATAGCGAGGATGATTTTTCCTGCTTGAAACACAAAAACTTTGGTTTTTTCCCAAACGGTTAAACCCACATTTTTAAGGGATGGCAATTTATAGTTGGGCAACTCTATAATAAAGAAGCTTTTATTTTTCATTTTAAGCAGCTTATTCAATATCATCGCCGATACTATTGCCGTTGCAAATCCTAAAACATACAAGCCCATCAAGGTCAAGCCCTGAAGATCGAACACCCCAAAGTAGGTTTTTTTAGGAATAATCAGAGCAATCAATATTGTATAAACCGGCAATCTGGCGGAACAGGTGGTAAATGGAATAACCAAAATAGTGATTAAACGTTCCCGCCAACTTTCAATATTACGGGCTGACATAACCGCCGGAATAGCACAAGCAGTCCCTGAAACCAATGGCAACACACTTTTGCCACTCATCCCAAACCTACGCATAATCTTATCCATCAAAAACACCACACGGCTCATATAACCCGTCTCTTCAAGTATAGCAACAAAGAAAAATAAGATGACAATCTGTGGAATAAAAATAAGAATACCGCCCAAACCGGGGATAATACCTTCTACCAGAAGGTCGGTCAATTTACCTGCCGGTAAATATTCATTGGCGTATTCTGCCAAATGAGCAAAAGCATTGTCTATAAGATCCATTGGCCAGCTTGCCCATGCAAATATTGATTGAAAAACCAATAGGAGAATCAGTGCAAAAATCACATAACCAAAGATTTTATGGGTTAAAATCCGGTCAAGACGCCCGCGAAAATCCATGCCTTGCATTCTGTCGACTTCGTAAGTGTCTTTTAAAATATTGTTGATCACCTGATAACGGTAAACAGCTTCTTTATGCTGGAACTTCTCTATCTTTTGTTGCTTATCTTTAAAGGAATCTATCTTTTTCTGGATATCCTGACTTACAAAACGTACCGGCTCATCTTTGGTGATTAAAAGCCATGACTTATACAAACTAAATTCGGGGAACGCCCCTTTGATGTGTTCAAAAAAGAAACCTTTGATGTGCTCCGACACATCGGCTACAGTTTCCTTATTGAGTGATCTATGGTTGAGCAAAGTCTTTTTAAGTGCATCAATCCCTTGGTTTTTTCTGGCACTGATAAGATGAATTTTGGTTTTAAGCCGTTTTTCCAGGGCGTCTATATCAATGCTTATCCCTTTTTGTTCCATTTGGTCAGCCATATTGATGACCAATACCGTAGGAATTTGTAAATCTTTGATTTGGGTAAATAAAAAGAGGTTACGTTTGAGGTTTTCTACCTCAGCCACCACAACGACAACATCGGGATAATCAGGGTTTTGTTCGTCAACCAATGTATCAAAAACAATATGTTCATCGGCTGAAGTCGCATTGATACTATAAGTCCCCGGTAAATCTATGACAGATGCAGAGATGTCCCGGGATAATTGACAAACACCTGTTTTTTTATCTACCGTAATGCCCGGATAATTACCAACTTTTTGGTTGAGACCTGTAAGTTGATTAAATAATGTTGTTTTTCCGGTATTGGGATTACCGACTAATGCTATATTAATCATGTTGTATTATCTGATTGACCTATGTTGAGTTCTGCAATATTCATACACGCTATTTAGAGCGATTTTAAACTACAAAACTACGCAAATTTTTAATAATTGTAACCCACACATAAGGTTTTTTCTAAGGTTTAAACAAGAAAAGGCTTTAATCTCAGCAGTAAAGTATTGATTTAACGTTGTAATAATTTAAAGTATTAAACGTTGATTGATAAAGTAAACTAAAATACTATCAACTTATGCTCAAATTGTACAATCATTGGATGACTACCTTACTCGTATTGATTCTCGGCATTAGTTTAATGTCATGCGGGGATCATAAACCCAATGATTTATTACCAGACAAAGATGTCAATGTGGTAATAGACCTGAGTTTACCGCTGTATCAGGATTTGTTGATTCCTTCCGGTTATGCGTTTACCCCAATCACTGCTGAATACGGGTTACAAGGCATTGTTATAATCAATAAAAATTCGAGTACATACGCCGCGTTTGACAGGGCTTGTCCACATTTGGCACTCAATGATTGTGGCGCTATGACTTATGATGGTTTATATCTGAAATGCCCTTGTGATGGGGTGCAATTCAACCCGTTGAATGGGGGTACAAGTACGCAGGTTGAATTTCAGGCACGTGAATATCACGTAGAAGTATTAGGAGCGAATAAATTGAGAATCCGTAGTTATTAGAGTTCCAAAACCTCAATTCTGTTACGATGTAAAGCTATTTTCTTATCATTTTCCAATTGTTTGAGCAATCTGGAGACCACTACACGACTGGTGTTGAGGTCATAAGCTATTTCCTGATGTGTGGTATGTAAATTGGTGTCTCTCAGCACTTGTGCTTTATCCCTTAAATATTTTAACAGCCGTTCATCCATCTTCATAAAAGCTAATGTATCAATAGATTCTATCATTTCTTTGATACGGATGTTATAACTTTCAATCACATAGGATCTGAAAGACTTATAGCGTGCCATCCACTCGTCAAAATGATCCAAACTGACCAAAATGACTTCAGAATCCACCTCTGCTATCACTCTTATTTTACTTTTTTCAACGTTTATAAAATTGATAAATGTGGAAGCGCAAGTATCACCTCTTTCCAAAAAATACATAGCTATTTCATTGCCGTTTTTGTCTTCACTGATGACCTTAAAAACACCCTGTAATAAAAATGGCACAAAATTGACATGATGATTGATGTCCATCAATATTTCTCCTTCTTTGAGCAGTCTTAATTCTCCTGTTTTAGCTATTTCTTCAATAAGTTCTTCTTCAAATTGGAAAGAGAAGAAACCTTTGAGTTTTTCTTTAAGTGACGTTTCCATAAATCAAATTTAAAATTCTGTCTGAGCTTATTGAGTGCTTTCTTAGCGGCTAAAATATTTGCTTTAACACCAGTATTTTCAACTACGAAGATCTGATACATCAATAATACTTGTCAACAAAATTACACAATTATTTGTTTAATCATCCCCACTTACCGCAGACCAGTTCTAAGCCCTGCCGAAAAACGCTAAAACGTATAGTTTTCTGCTGTGTTTACTCATAAGAAGTCTATAAATTGTCAGGTTGACATATTCTGTTGTTCTAAAACATAATTAACAACACTGGAAGTTGCCCCGGTATGCGCTGAAATATACGCTTGAGATTCTTGGCCAAGTGAATGGCATAAATCTGTGTCTGCCATCAACCTTTCGATGGATTTTACGCCTTGTTCTACTGAATCTACACTGATACATGCACCGGTTTGAATCAGATCTTTAGCTTCTTTAAATTTTTGATAATTAGGGCCTATCAGTATAGGGACGCCATAGGTCGCTGCTTCGAGAATATTATGAATACCAACCCCAAATCCACCGCCTATATAGGCCAATTGGGCAAACCTGTATAATTGGCTGAGAAGTCCTATAGAATCTATAATCAAAACCTGAAAGTCCACAGAATCGCCTGAAGAAAGCCGACTGTAACGTCGATAACTTTGGGTCAGGCTTCGTTCGATCTGAAGGATATGGGATTCGTCTATTACATGTGGGGCAATGATAAACTTTTCATCCGGTTGAGCCGATTGATTGATGTATTGAACTAACAATGCCTCATCTTTAGGCCAGGTGCTACCGGCGACCAAGACTTTGTGATGGTTTACAAATGCCTGTATCAAAGGTAAATCTACAGGATTCCGGCTGATGTCATACACCCGGTCAAAACGGGTATCACCGCTTAGGCTCACGTGCTTAATACCATTGTCCTGCAAGAGTTGTAAGGAACGTTCGTCCTGTACAAAAAACATATCAAATGAATGCAATAATTGTTTAAACCAATGGTACTTAAAATAGGGTTGTCCGGCTCTGAAAATACCTGAAAACAAAACTGTGGGAATCTGTCTTTTTTTAAGACTTCTAAGGGTATTAGGCCAAATCTCATATTTAACAAACAAAGCCATATCAGGCTGAAAATAATCCAGAAAGATATTGACATCCCGCGGGGTATCCCACGGCAAATAACAAACCCACGCCACCTTATCATAGTTTTTCCTGATTTCATACCCGGACGGAGAAAAGAACGTCAACAGTATTTTATAGGTTGGTAATTCTTCTTTTAATTTCTCCAAAACCGGTCTGCCTTGTTCAAACTCTCCCAGAGACGCACAATGCATCCAGATGACCTTGTCATGGGGCTTTTTATCAAATGATTGATAGTCTTTTTGCGATTGCCGCCCTTTGTAAAACGGTCTGATTTTAGGATAAAACCAGCCTGCTACGGGAAGTAGCCTCTTGATGATATGAACGATTAAGGTATAAAACAATGTCATGTTACAAAACGTGAGTTCGACTTAAGCGGACGGCAATTTAGCAATAATATCCAGGTTTAAAGAGGGTTTTTGTCAAAGAAATGGCATGACATACTCTAAGAGACGTAAAGTATAGAAATGACACTCCGGTACATTGCCCCTTCACACTGTGAAACTTTTGATTGATGTCGTCTTGTTTTCTTATCGCGAACGCACGTTAAAGGTAGTAATTTTGAATTACTACCTTTAATGTTAGTTAATCTTTAGAATTATTTATTAAAGTCTTTTACCCAAGCCTGTAACTTATGAAATTGTTCGGTTACGAACGATTCGTGTACTTCTTCTGGTTCTTCGTCCCCTAATGGTAAAATATGTTCAAAGTAAGTTCCTTTTAAAATTCTTCTCAGAACATTTTCTCCCGGGAATGGTTTGCCGTCGTTTAAAGCCTTGGTTGCTTTCAATAAATGACGGATATCGTATTGCGTTGAAGCAACATCAGGAACTTGTTTGTTTAAATTTAACAATTTATAAACCGCTATTCTTCCTGTTCTAACCGATGTTTCTACTGTAAATACAACATCATTGTTGGTTTCTACAAATTGTCCTACCAAACCTAAATTCTTACAACCCTCCGGAACAACTTCCGGTCTGTCTCCAACCGCTCTTGGCATAAACATCGAAGTAATATAAGGCATAAATGCTGTGCGTACTTTTGTTTTTGAGATAATATCATCAATTTCATTTTCCAATCCGAGATGGGCACATAATTCTGTTAAAATTTCATTTCCTGTACATTGAGGGAATTGTTTTTTCACATAATTCCCTTCTTTGTCCATGAACAAGGCATACACCCAAAGCACAAGAACATCATCAGGTTGATCAGGAAAATGAGGCTGACGGTTACAAGTAAAACTCATTAGCCAATTAGAGTCTGTAATCGTAATAATGCCTCCTGTTGCTGTTTTTCCGGAGTAAGGGTCATTTACAGTATATTCTTTTAATTTTTCGGTAAAGGCTGAAGGCTTACAAGTTAAAGTAGCCGATTCCCAAGCCGATTTTTCAATGTCTCCACAGAATTTATCAGGATTACCGAAAACAGGCGATTTGGCTGCTAAATTTTTCCACAGTTGCCAACCACCACTTTTTCCACTTAAATTGTTGTCAATTTTATCAATAGCAGGCGTTGTATTATTTCCGTAATGTGTGTCTTCGGTCATAGAACCTGTCGTAACAATTACAAAATCATTCTCAGTAACAGGTATTTCTTCTTCTTTTCCATTGTGCTCTGTAATGATCCCTTTTACAACTTTACCTTCGGTATTGATGCTTATGTTTAAATCTTTTACTAAAGTATTGAATTGGGATTTAACGCCTTTTTTGGTTAAGAAATCTCTTAAAGGTTTTACAAAAGTATCATATTGATTGTACTTGGGAAATACCAAGCAAGAAAGGTCTTTCATACCGTCTATGGTGTGTAAAAAACGGTGCATATATAATTTGCATTCCAATACACTATGCCAATTTTCAAAGGCAAACATCGTACGCCATAAGAACCAGAAATTACTGTTTAAAAATGATTCACTGAAATAATCTTCAATAGTTAAATCGTTTAAATCTTCTTTTTTCTTCATTAATAATTTAACTATCGCCTTTTGGTCTTTTTTACTTAACCCAAATTTGCTAAAATCTTTGACTTGCCCTTTATTATGAATTAGTCTTGATTTTGAATAGTTCGGATCATTGTCATTTAATAAGCGGTATTCATCTAAAATACTGTACGGTTCCGGCATCTCTACAGCAGGAATATCTTGCATCATATCCCATAAATTTTCGTACGTCATTTCCATTTCTCGACCACCTCTTGCGATGTAACCTTCTTCGGCATTTCCTGCGCCGTCTAACGAACCTCCATCAACATCCAGTTTTTCTAAAAAAACAATATTTTCACCCGGAATATGTCCGTCTCTAATGAAATAATAAGCTGCTGACAGACCGGCAATTCCACTACCAACAATATACACTTTACTATCTTTGTATGATTTTGGGGGTACACCTTTGTTTCGTTGATAATTTCCCGTTAGAGCCGGAAAAGGCATTGTTTTATCTTTTGAATTACTTAAAACTTCTTTACTTGAATCCGGCTGATGTTCTGTGTTACCAACAAAAGAAGAATTATTTAGTACCTTGTCAAATTTTGATGTTATTTTACTCATTTTAAGCTATTTTTAAAGTTAATGTTAATTAGTTTTTAAATTATAGAGCAAATTTACGGTGGTACTCCGGCTCTGCTATATCCCAAAATTCAGAAAAAGCATCCTAAAACTCGAAAAGATCAACAGAGGTGTATTTAAAAAAAACTAAACGCAGAATTTGAATTAAATTACAATTTGGATGCAATTTGTGTGATAATTAAAAAGAAATACCTCTTAATAAGATAGGTACTTCTTTAAGAAGAGCTTCATCTATGATTTCATGTGGCATTTTTCCACAAGTCTTTTTAACAATTTCAATTAGATAATTTATTTGTTAGATACACAAAGTTGTTTTGCATAACAAATAACTTAATTATGCTCAATCAAGTCAATTTTTTTCCTGATTTTAGAGTTGAACAAATTATTACAACCATCGTTTTGTTCTTCAACCATGTTTTTTGCTCTGAAGACTAATGCGGGATAAATGTCTAAAATATTACATAACAACTTCAATCAGGGTCAAAAAAAAATAGTGAAAAGCTTAAGCTTTTCACTATTTTTAAGTGTTTATAATAAAGAATTTATGCTTCTGCCGGTTTGATAGAAACATAAGATTTATTATCTCTTTTCTTTGTAAAGACCACTGTACCATCAATTTTAGCATGTAGTGTATGGTCTTTTCCCATATAAACATTCTCACCGGGATAGTGTTTGGTTCCTCTTTGACGAACAAGAATATTGCCGGCCAAAGCTGCTTGT
>PDWJ01009278.1_pt1 | contig 12833 bp, 12 predicted proteins | sample 1430881 | NCBI WGS metagenome assembly PDWJ01 (sample SAMN01162460, study PRJNA174530) | Oral metagenome, whole genome shotgun sequencing project. | biome: Marine environment; feature: Marine mammal; material: Swab sample of the gingival sulcus; isolation source: swab sample of gingival sulcus... | reverse complement strand
AACGACAAGATCAATATGCCCGCTGATTTGACAGCGGGGAGAGCGCGATGCTCAAATCAAACCTTCAACTGAAAATCATGCCGCCGCGCAGAGGTCTTACATAGTATCGGTAGAGCTTGGCGCCCTTTTTGGTGCTGGTTGGCGTCATCGCCGCCCCGCTCTCGCTGAAGATGAGGCTTTTCAGCAATGCAGGCGTCCGTGCCCGGCTGTTGTTGGCGCGCTTGCGTGACCTTGCAATTGCAACGGTGGCGCCGCGCGTCGCAGCACGGCGTGTCCTTGCCAGGCAAGCGTTCGAGACCCTGACGCGCGCCTATGACGGTGCGGCGAAGGGGCGGCGCACCGAGGGCTGGCGCGCGCTGGGCACCTCGGCCGACGCCGAGGTTGGCGTGGCCGGGGCGCTCTTGCGTGACCGGATGCGCGATCTGGTGCGCAACAACCCGCATGCGGCGAAGGCCGTGGTGGTACTGGCCAACAACATCGTCGGTGCGGGCATCATGCCGCGCGCCGCCAGCGGTAATGACACGCTGGACCGTAAGGTCGATACGCTGTTCGCGCGGTGGTCGGACGCTGCCGATGCGGACGGCCAGCTCGACTTTTACGGCCTGCAAACGCTGATCTGTCGCGAGATGATCGAGGCATCCGATAGCCATGGGCAGCGTTCAGACGGTGTTCGTCACCGCGCTGCTGATCTGTGTCCATGCCAATACCCGGCACCACCAATCCTGGCCCCCGCTGGACCGCCGCAAGCATTTTGCCCGCACCGAGCCGGCATTCTTTCATCGGGAACCGCGTCCCCTCCACCGCGAAACGGGACTTCACGTCAGACGGGCAACACATCGAACCGGGCATTGCCGGGATGAACCTGATGCTGCTTCTGGGGGCCGCCGGGCCGAACCGCAGACTGTTCAGCAAGCGGCTTGCCCCATCGGCACGGTCCATGATCCCTTCGTGGCCCGTGGCCTCGATGTGCTGAACCATGCCTGCTCTGCCAGGGACGCCAGGTTCGTTCTTGTTGGCGCGCCGTCCGGTGTGATCCCGGTGCCTGAAGGCGGCGCACATCAATCTGTCGGATCATCGCTTGCCGGTGTGAGCCGGGACGGGCTGGCCTCCTTCGAGCCGCTTTTGCCGCCGCATTGCAAGACCATCACCGTCGTTGATGGTTGCCCGGCAACACTGTCATGGCCGGGCAGTGTTCAGGGGCACCAGATGATTCCGACAGGAGCTGAGCATTCTGGCCAGACCGGCACCATCGCCGACCTCTATCGTCACCATGGCATTGATGCCGCGGCCATTGTGGAAAAGGTGAATGGTTTGACGGACGGGAAAGCGCTGAGCGCGAGGGGGCGGGGCGCTTCAGGAAACCCTTGCCGGGTTCAATACGGAATGCGCGCCCGGCTGATGAACTGACGCAGGGCAAAGCGGGAGCGCACGACCCGCAACCCGGGCAGGCGCATCAGTTTGGTCTGCAGGAATGCCTCGAATTCCTCAAGGCTTGCAACCGCGATTTCCAGCAGGAAATCCTGTGCCCCGGTCATCAATGTGCCTGTCACAACCTCGTCGAACAGGGCGACCTCGCGCTGGAATTCTGCCAGTTTTTCCGCGTCCTGCCGTTCCAGTTCGACGGAAACGAAGGCGGTGATCGGAAACCCTGCCGTTTTGCGGTCGATCCGCGCGGTATAGCCCGCGATCAGCCCGATTTTCTCAAGCCGGGCAACGCGGCGTTTGCAGGGGGTGGCCGACAGGCCCACACGGTCGGCAAGCTCGACCAGCGACATGCGGCCGTCTTCCTGCAAGGCGCGAAGAATCTCGCGATCCACTCTGTCTGTAGTGAAAGCGGGCATTTTTCTCGCCTTTGTTGGTGATTACCACTCACTTATCACCAAAATACCGGCAGAACGCGATTTTTCAACTCCTAGGGCGCATTTAGACTGCCCCAAACACACAGAGCGGGTCACCCGCCTCCACCACACGCCTTCCAACAGCGAGCCTGCCATGACCTTGAAAATCACCGACGAAACGCCGCCCCCGGGATATGAACGCCTGGTCTATGCCGAAGACCCGGAAGCCGGGCTGCGAGCCTATATCTGCCTGCATTCCACCGCTTGCGGCCCTGCTGCCGGGGGGTGTCGCATGTGGGACTATGACAGCCGCGACGCCGCACGCGCCGATGTGTTGCGTCTGGCGCGGGGCATGACCGCCAAGAACGCGCTGGCGGGGCTGGGGCTTGGCGGCGGCAAATCGGTGATCATCGGCAATGCCCGCACCGACAAGACCTCTGAGATGCTGCGCGCCTTTGGCCGGGCGGTGGAGGCGCTGAATGGGCAGTATTACACGGCCGAGGACGTGGGCATTTCTCCCGAAGACATGCGCATCGTTGCCGGGGAGACCGCGTTCGCCGTCGGGCTTGAGGGCGGCGAACATGGGTCGGGCGATCCCTCGCCCTTTACCGCCGAGGGGGTGTTTCAATGCCTCAAGGTGGGCGCGGCGGATGTGTTCGGCACGGATGATCTGACCGGACGCCGGGTTCTGGTGCAGGGGCTGGGCAGTGTGGGCATGAGCCTTGCCGAAAAGCTGCACGCGGCGGGGGCATCGCTGATCGTGGCGGATGTCAACGAGGCCGCGCTGGAGCACGCGCGCAACGATCTGGGGGCCGAGATCTGCCCCGTGGATGCGGTGTTCGACACACAGATGGACATCTTCGCTCCCTGCGCTCTGGGGGGGATCCTGACCGAGGATACCGCCCAAAGGCTCAGTGCCAGGCTGGTGTGTGGCGCGGCCAACAACCAACTGTCCGAGGACGCGGTGGCCGACACCCTGCTGGGGCGCGGCATTCGCTATCTGCCCGATTACGTGGTCAATGCGGGCGGTATCATCAGCGTGGCGGGCGAGATCCACAAGGCGGGCCAGGCCTATCGGCAAAAACGGCTGCGCGACGTGGCCGCGCGCATTGGTGAAATCCTTGCCGTCTCGAGCCGAACTGGCCAGTCCACGATCCAGGTGGCGGATCAGATCGTCGATGACATTCTGGAGCGCGCCAGCACCGCACGGCAGGAGACCCCGGCATGAGTGAGACCAGACCCCTTTCCCTGAATGTGCCCGAACCGGGCTGCCGCCCGGGCGACACGCCGGACTTCTCCGATTTCGAAATTCCCCGTGCGGGCGCCGTGGCGCGCCCGCCAGTGGATGTGGCCGCCGATGACATCCGCGAGATGGCGTTTTCCATCGTTCGGGTGCTGAACAAGGATGGCGAGGCGGTGGGCGACTGGGCCAGTGACGGGGCCAGTGCGCTGGACGCCGACGAATTGCGGCAGGGCCTGCGCCACATGCTGACCCTGCGTGCCTTTGACAAGCGCATGTTGATGGCGCAGCGTCAGGGCAAGACCAGTTTCTACATGCAGCATCTGGGCGAAGAGGCGGTGTCATGCGCCTTTGCCCGCGCGCTTCGGCCCGGCGACATGAACTTCCCGACCTATCGTCAGGCGGGGCTGCTCATCGCCGAGGGCTACCCGCTGCTGGACATGATGAACCAGATCTATTCCAATGCCGATGACCCGCTGCACGGGCGGCAATTGCCGATCATGTATTCGTCAAAGGATCACGGGTTCTTTTCGATTTCCGGCAACCTTGGCACGCAATTCGTGCAATCGGTGGGCTGGGCGATGGCATCGGCCATTTCCGGCGACACGCGGATCGCCGCCGGCTGGATCGGGGATGGCTCCACCGCCGAAAGCGATTTCCACGCCGCGCTGGTCTTTGCCTCGACCTACAAGCCGCCGGTGGTTCTGAACATCGTCAACAACCAATGGGCCATTTCAACCTTTCTGGGCATCGTGCGGGGCGGTGTCGGAACCCTGGCCGCACGCGGTCATGGCTTCGGCATCCCGTCGATACGCGTGGATGGGAACGACTATCTTGCGGTGTGCGCTGTCGCCAGGTGGGCGGCCGAGCGCGCCCGGCGCAATCTGGGGCCGACGCTGATCGAACATGTGACCTACCGCGCGGGCGGGCACAGCTCGTCCGACGACCCGTCGGCCTACCGCCCCGGTGGCGAAGCCGCCGCCTGGCCGCTTGGCGATCCGATCGAGCGGTTGAAACAACACCTGATCGTGCTGGGCGAATGGTCCGAGGAACGCCACGCCCAGGCCGAGGCCGAGATCACCGACGAGGTGATCGCGGTGCAGAAACAGGCCGAATCCCGCGGCACGCTGGGCGATGGCAAGGCCCCCAGCCCCCGCAACATGTTCGAAGGGGTGTATGAAACCATGCCAGCGCACCTGATCCGACAACGCCAGAAAGCGGGGTATTGATCCATGACCCATATGACAATGATCGAAGCCATCCGCGACGCCCATGACGTGGCCATGGGGGCCGACGACCGCGTGGTGGTCTATGGCGAGGATGTCGGCTTTTTCGGCGGTGTGTTCCGCTGCACGGCGGGGCTACAGGAGAAATACGGCAAGAGCCGCTGTTTCGACGCGCCCATCAATGAAAGCGGCATTGTCGGCACCGCCATCGGCATGGCCGCCTATGGCATGAAGCCGGTGATCGAGATCCAGTTCGCCGATTATGTTTACCCGGCCTTTGACCAGATCGTGTCCGAGGCGGCGCGGCTGCGGCACCGCTCGAACGGCGATTTCACCTGCCCGCTGGTGATCCGTATGCCCACTGGCGGCGGGATTTTCGGCGGTCAGACCCACAGCCAGAGCCCCGAGGCGCTGTTTACCCATGTTGCGGGGCTGAAGGTTGTGATGCCCTCGAACCCGGTGGATGCCAAGGGGTTGCTGCTGGCCTCGATTGCCGACCCGGACCCGGTGATCTTTCTTGAACCCAAGCGGCTCTATAACGGGCCGTTTGACGGCCACCACGAGCGGCCCCTGACCAGTTGGAAGAAACACCCGCTGGGCGATGTGCCGGAGGGCGACGGGATCGTGCCGCTGGGCAAGGCGCATATCGCCCGGCCCGGCGCCGATGTGACCGTGCTGGCCTATGGCACCATGGTCTATGTCGCGCAGGCCGCCGCCGAGGAGACCGGCATTGACGCCGAGGTGATCGACCTGCGCTCGCTGATGCCGCTGGACCTGGAGACCATTGTGGCCTCCGTTCAGAAAACCGGGCGCTGCGTGATCGTGCATGAAGCCACCCTGACCTGCGGGTTTGGCGCCGAACTTCTGAGCCTGGTGCAGGAGGAATGCTTCTATCACCTCGAAGCGCCGATCCAGCGCGTGACCGGCTGGGACACGCCCTATCCCCATGCCCAGGAATGGGATTATTTCCCCGGCCCCGCCCGCGTTGGCGCTGCCCTGAAACTTGTGATGGAGAACTGAGCCATGGGAGTGCATGTCATCCGCCTGCCCGATATCGGGGAAGGCATCGCCGAGGCCGAACTGACCGAATGGCATGTCAAGCCGGGCGACATCGTGCGTGAAGACGATGTTCTGGCCGTGGTCATGACCGACAAGGCGGCGGTCGAAGTGCCGTCATCGGTTGCGGGCAAGGTGCTGGAGCTTGGCGGCGAGATCGGCGAGCTGATGGCCGTCGGCGCGCCGCTGATCCGTATCGAGGTCGAGGGGGCGGGCAATGAGAGCGAGGCCGATCAGGCCAGTGCCGCCACCGCCGCACCGGACCCCGCCGCAGCACCAGAACCCGCACCGGCACCAACCCCGGTGCCCGCCAAACCCGCCACCCCTGCGCCCGCCGCCGTCCCTGTGGCCCGCGCGCAGGGCACGAAACCGCTGGCCGCGCCGTCGGTGCGCGCCCGTGGTCGGCATGCGCCGCCGCATTGCCGAAAAGATGCAGATCTCCAAGCGGCAGATCCCGCATATCACCATCGTCGAAGAGGTCGAGATCGAGGCGCTCGAAGATCTGCGTGCGGCGCTGAACGCCAGGCACAAGGGCGACCGGCCCAAGCTGACGATCCTGCCTTTCCTGATGCGCGCCATTGTCGAAGCGGTGCGCGAACAGCCCGGCCTGAATGCGCGCTATGACGATGAAGCCGGGATCATCCACCGCCACGGCGGCGTGCATGTGGGCATCGCTACCCAGACCCCGGCCGGTCTGAATGTGCCGGTGGTGAAACACGCCGAGGCCGGCAGCCTGTGGGACAATGCAGCCGAGCTTTCCCGGCTGGCGGAAGCGGCGCGCGATGGTTCGATCAAACGCGATGACCTGAGCGGTGGCACGATCACCATCACCTCGCTTGGGCCCCTTGGGGCGATTGCCACCACGCCGATCATCAACCACCCCGAGGTGGCGATTGTCGGGGTGAACAAGATGCAGATCCGCCCGGTCTGGGACGGGCAGCAGTTCCAGCCCCGCAAGATGATGAACCTGTCATGCAGCTTCGATCACCGGGTGGTCGATGGCTGGGACGCCGCCGTTTTCGTGGCCAAGCTGAAATCCCTGCTGGAAACCCCGGCGATGCTGTTCGTGGAGGGCTGAATGTCTGATCTGAAATGCAAACTCCTGATTATTGGTGCAGGGCCGGGCGGCTATGTCTGCGCCATTCGCGCGGGGCAACTGGGGCTGGACACCATCATCGTAGACGAGTCCAAACCCGGCGGCACCTGCCTGAATGTGGGCTGTATCCCCTCCAAGGCGCTGATCCACGCGGCCGAGGAGTTCCACCGCATCACGGCGGCAAATGACGGCCCGCTGGGTATCACCGCCGCCGCCCCCCGGATCGACCTGTCGAAAACCATCGGCTGGAAAGACGGCATCGTCGCCCGGCTGAATGCGGGCGTGTCGGGGCTGATGAAAAAGGCCGGGGCGCGGCTCATCACCGGCAGCGCCCGGTTCCTGGATGGCAAGACGGTGCGGGTCGAGGGCGCCGAGGGTGCCCGTGAAATCAGTGCCGAGCATATTGTCATCGCCACCGGTTCGGCTCCGGTCGAATTGCCCTTCCTGCCCTTTGGCGGGGATATCCTGTCCTCGACCGAGGCGCTGGCGCTGACCGAATTGCCCGCCCGCATGGCAGTGGTCGGCGGCGGCTATATCGGGTTGGAACTGGGCACCGCCTTTGCCAAGCTCGGCACTCAGGTCACGGTGATCGAGGCCGAAGACCGTCTGCTGCCGACCTATGACAAGGCGCTGACCGCCCCGGTGGTGAAGCGGCTCAAGGCGCTTGGCGTCACCGTGATGACCGGCGCAAAGGCGCAGGGGTTTGCGGGCGGCGTTCTGACCACCGATCAGGGCGATGTGCCCGCCGATAAGGTGCTGGTCACTGTGGGACGGCGTCCGCGCACTCTGGGCATCGGCGTCGAGGAACTGGCGCTGACCATGAGCGGCCCGTTCATCCGCATTGACCAGACCTGCCAAAGCTCGATGAAGGGCATCTATGCGATTGGCGATGTGACGGGCGAACCGATGCTGGCCCACCGCGCCATGGCGCAGGGCGAAATGGTCGCCGAACATGTGGCCGGACACCCGGTCGAGTGGGACAAACAGGCCATTCCGGCGGTCTGTTTCACCGACCCCGAGATCGTCACCTGCGGCGCGCTGCCCGGCGAGGTCGAGGGCACGAAATCCGCTGACTTCCCGCTGGCCGCCAATGGCCGCGCCATGACCTGCGAGGCCGAGGAGGGTTTCGTGCGTGTGGTCTGGCGTGAAAGCGATCACGCGGTGCTGGGGCTACAGGCGGTCGGGGCGCATATGTCCGAGCTGTCCGCCGCGTTTTCGATCGCCATCGAGATGGGCGCGCGTCTGGAAGACATCGGCGCAACCATCCACGCGCACCCGACCCAATCGGAAGGCTTGCAGGAGGCTTGCCTGAAAGCGTTAGGGCATGCGTTGCATATCTGATACCGATTGGAGATTGGCAAGAACAGGAGGGAAACGCTGCAACACCGGCAGGGAATGATCTGCCGCGGGCGGAGCCGGAGAAGCTTCGCCGTTCAAGACAGAAATTCAACGGGAGGAAAATATGACTGAAAAAATTCTTGTCGGTTACGACGGCAGTGACGCGGGTAAACGCGCGCTGGACCATGCCGTGGACAGCGCGCGGGAACGCGGGGCGTCGCTTATTGTGGCGCATATTCTGGAATGGTCGCCCTATACCTTCCTGACGCCCAAGGAACTGGAAGAGCGTCACAAACGCCGCGAGGAAGAGTTGAAACGCGCCGAGGAAGCCCTGCTGGCCCCGGTTGTCGCCTCTCTCAAGGAACAGGGCATCGCTGTCGAGGCCGTTCTGCGCTACGGCCATATCGCCGATACGCTGTGCAAGATCGCCAAGGAAGCCAAGGTTCGACAGATCGTTATCGGCCGCGATGGCAGTTCCAGGCTTTCACAGCGCCTGTTTGGCTCGGTTGCGAATTCGGTCGCGCAGGCTTCGACCGTCCCCGTGACAATCATTCCTTGAAATGACAGGAAATTCCATGACCATGACAATAACCCGCGCGGCCCTGGCCGCGGCGGCCATTGTTGCTGCACCCGCATCCGCAATGGCGCAATCCATCGACGAAACGGTCAACCAGATATTCTCCAATTCCACTGGCTGGTTCGTCAACATCATCTTCAGCCCGTTCCCCGGCACCAGTTTCCCGTGGATCGTTGCGTGGCTGGTCGCGGCGGCCACCGTGTTCACCATCTACTTCGCATTCATCCAGTTCCGCGCCTTCCCGCATTCGATCTCGCTGGTGAAGGGCGATTACTCCGATCCCGACGACGCGGGTGAAGTCAGCCACTTCCAGGCCCTCACCACGGCGCTGTCGGGCACCGTCGGGCTGGGCAATATCGCCGGTGTGGCGGTGGCGGTCGGCATCGGCGGGCCGGGGGCGACATTCTGGATGATTCTCGCCGGCCTGATGGGCATGGCGTCGAAATTCACCGAATGTACTCTTGGCGTAAAATACCGGAACGAATACCCGGACGGCACTGTATCCGGCGGCCCGATGTATTACATGACCAAGGGCTTCGCCGAACGTGGCCTGCCGCTGGGCAAGGTTCTGGCGGTGCTGTTTGCGGTGTTCTGTATCCTTGGTTCGCTGGGCGGCGGCAACATGTTCCAGGCCAACCAGGCCCACGCGCAGATTACCAACGTGACCGGAAGCTATCCCGGCTGGATCACCGGCGTCGTTTTTGCAGGCATCGTGTTCGCGGTGATCATCGGTGGCCTTCAGTCGATCGCCAAAGTCACCGAAAAGATCGTGCCGTTCATGGGCGTGTTGTATGTGGCCACCGCATTGGTCATCATCGGGATGAATGCCGACATGATCGGCTGGGCCTTCGGCCAGATCTTTCAGGGCGCCTTCACCGGGCTTGGCGTGGCCGGCGGCATGGTCGGCGCGCTGATCCAGGGCTTCAAACGCGCGGCCTTCTCGAACGAAGCCGGCGTCGGTTCGGCTGCAATCGCCCACTCGGCGGTGCGCACCAAGGAACCGATCACCGAGGGTTTCGTCTCGCTGCTTGAGCCGTTCATCGACACCGTGGTGATCTGCACGATCACGGCGCTGGTGATCATCATCACCGGCCAGCTGGTGACAGACCCGAACACGGGCCTCTACCTGCTGAACGAAGGCGCCTCGGCAATCCAGACCATTGACGGAAACACGGGCGTGGCCCTGACCTCGGCGGCGTTCTCGTCGACCTTCGGCTGGTTCAAATACGTGCTGGCGCTGGCGGTGATCCTGTTCGCCTTCTCGACCATGATCAGCTGGTCCTACTACGGCCTGAAGGCCTGGACCTTCCTGTTCGGCGAAGGAAAGACCAAGGAACTGGTGTTCAAGCTGATCTTCTGCATCTTCGTGGTGATCGGCGCTTCGGCCAATCTCGGCCCGGTGATCGACTTCTCGGACGCGGCAATCTTCGCGATGGCGGTGGTGAACATCGTCGCGCTGTATCTGCTGATGCCGATCGTGAAGCGCGAGCTGAACAGCTATCTGTCGCGGCTGAAAACGGGCGAGATCAAGCCCTACAAGTAATCCGCAAGCGCGCGCTTCGCAGCGTCATGTGGAAACATGAAAAGCGCAGGGCAAACGCTCTGCGCTTTTTGCGTTTGTCCGGCTGGTAACGTGCAAATCCCACCGCGAACCTGAACAATCGGATCGTCGATGGTGCGCATTGCGTATGAAAATGGCGCTCATGGACCTCGGCCCCCACATGATGCGCCACCAGCCGGATGATCCGTTCGCCATCGCTGGCATCCATATGCTCGCCCGTATCGGCCAGTCCGTCCGACAGGCGGTCCACCCAAAGGCGGCCAGCGGGGTTCGGCATCATCTCGACCACGGATGGGTCGTCCAGAAACCGCAGCACCGCCGGGCCAGACGCGGTGCGCAACACCCGCGCGCCGCGTGCCCGAGCATCCGTTTCTGAAAGACCTGCCTGCATTCCTGCCCCGGATCTGGGGCACTCAGCCGGCCCGTTACGGGAGCGCGCAAGAAAAGCGGAAATGGGGGCGGATCAACAGGGCCGAGCCGGGCATCGTCCTGTGGCGGGGAAAGACCTGTAGGAGCGCAGGGCGTGGTTTGGGACGCCGGGAACCGGCCCGGAGCGAACGGTCGAGAAACCAGAGAACTTTACGTTGGCGTGTTGTTTCGTGCCTCCTGCGGCTTGGCGCTTGCCATAGGGGTCGGAATTGTCCTGAGCCTTGTGTGTCCAACCCGGTCCATGCGGTTTCAGATCGTCACGTGTCGAAGCGCTTGCCGATACAGGCGGCACAAGGATCGGACTTGACGAGCCCTTGAATGACGCGAGGCATCCTTAGCTCCCGAGGACGGTCAGGATGATCCTTGCCGGTTCCTGCCCGGGATTTACAAACCAGTGTTCGGTATCCACATGCACGGTCGCCGTATCGCCCGCATTCAGGGCAAATACCTCTTCGCCCGCATGGATTTGCAACTGGCCCGCGAGGATGTGAAAAACCTCGCGCGTTCCGGCTTTGTGGGCGGCAAAACGGCTGGATGTTGCCCCCGGCGGAACGGTGTAGAGCAGAAGTTCCATTTCCGGTGTGGGCCTTGCAATGGCCAGCCGTTCAATGCCTGTCTGCTCATCAAAGAAGCGGAGGCGCTCGTTTGCACGAACGATCTCGGCCGTCTCCCGCGCGACCAGTTCGCCAAGCTCGCACCCCAGGCCACGCGCAATTGCGATGGCGTTTCGCAGTGACGGACTCAGATGCCCGCGCTCAACCCGCGACAACGCCGCCGCCGAGACCCCACTGGTCGCCGCAAGCTGATCCAGCGTCACGCCAAGCTGCGTGCGCCGTGCTCGGACGGCCTGACCAAACTGAATGTCCTGCTCATGCGTGTTCTGAGTCAAATCCCGTCCTCGCGCTTGACATTTGCTTATGTGCAAATTTATTTGCACATAAGCAAATAGAGTCTTGTCATGCCGCTTTTCCTTAGCACCTTACCAGTTCTCTCCACCATAGCAGCGCTCATGTTCGGGCTGCGCTCGCTGCAGGCGGCACTGATCGGAACATTCTGCGCGTTGGTCGCGATCTGGATCGCCTTTCCGATACCGATCGACAGCCTTGCCCCTGTTGCAGTCAAATGGGCCCCTATTCTGGTCGAGGTTCTGTTGATCGTTGGCGGCGGTCTTCTGCTTGCCGAAGTGCTGCGTGAGGCGGGGGCTCAGGTGGCGCTTGCAAGGTGGATCAGTGGTTGTGCCGGTCAGGGTGTTGGGGCGGTGTTGCTGGTGGTCCACGGTATAACCCCCTTTGCCGAGTCCCTGACCGGCTTCGGCATTGGGGTGACGATAGGAATTCCGCTGCTGGCACATTTTGGCCTGTCCACCCGCAAAACCGTGGCCATTGGCTTGCTCGGGCTTTGCGCCGTGCCCTGGGGGTCGATGGGACCGGGAACACTGATCGCCGCAAAGATGACCGACGTTTCATTCCATGATCTGGGGGTTGCATCCGCTGTTCTGAGCGTCGTGCCATTCACAGTCACCGGGGCCGTTGCCGCTTGGCTGGCAAGCTCACCGGGGAGGCGCATTTCGGCCATGCTTTTCGGAGTTTTGTCCGGCATGGTTCTGACGATTGCGGTTACAGGGGCAAACCTTGTATTCGGCACAGCGCCAGCAGGTGCGCTTGGTGCCTTGGTGGTCATAGGGCTGCATCTTCTTTCCGGGCGTGGCGGTGACAGGCGCCCGCTCGAAGGAATTGGCCGCAAAGGGCTTGGCAGCTATGCTGTATTGCTCGGCGGGATACTTGTGGCGGGCCTGATCCTGCGCGCGGCAAACCTGCCGGATAGCTGGCGTTATGCCGCGTCTCCTGCGCTTTGGCTGTTTGTCGCGGCACTTTGGTTCACAGGCGGGGCACCTCAGGAGAAACCATCGCACCGTGCATGGCGTGCATGGCTGCAAGTGGCCCCGGTCACCGGCGTGTTCATTCTCCTTGGCATCCTCATGGCGGTGTCCGGGATGGCGGCCTATCTGGCCCGTACGCTCGCCGGGGCGGGAACCGCCTATCTGGCGGCGGCCCCATTCGTCGGCGCGGGGGGTGGTTTCATAACCGGCTCAAACAGCGGAGCGAATGCCATGTTTGCGGCAACGCAGGGCGAAATAGCGAATTCCCTGAACGCAGATGTCTTGTGGTTTGTGGCCATTCACAACGTTGCCGTCGCTTTCCTGCTGATGGGCTCCCCGAGCAAGGTTGAAATGGCATTTCAACTGGCCTCGGGGGAAGCGATGGAAGATCACCAGTGGAGCCAGAGGATCATCCTGCTGGTCGCCTTTGCAGTGGTCGCCTTGCTCGCGCTGATCAATGTGCTGATGTATCGGCTCGGTTAACGTTGCCGGCGCCAGCTATGTGGTGTTCGGCGGCGATTTCAGCGGCGCGGCGACGCAGGTGGGCAGTGCGGCGGCGGACACGCTGACCGGTACGTCGGCCTCGGATGTGA
>PDWJ01004220.1_pt1 | contig 12833 bp, 12 predicted proteins | sample 1430881 | NCBI WGS metagenome assembly PDWJ01 (sample SAMN01162460, study PRJNA174530) | Oral metagenome, whole genome shotgun sequencing project. | biome: Marine environment; feature: Marine mammal; material: Swab sample of the gingival sulcus; isolation source: swab sample of gingival sulcus... | reverse complement strand
TAACACGCTTACTAGGAAAACACAAAAATTATAATAAAAATCAACTTGATACCAAAAAAGCAACCTGGCACAATTATGGAAATACAGTCATGGCAATAATAGTGAATGAAATGTAACCCGGCACACTAATAAAAAATATGAGGTTAATTATAAGAGTTAAATCAAAAGTAACTTTGCACCGGAAAAAGGAGAATAAAAGCAATCAGATTTTACTTTTTAAAGTACCAGGTTGCCTTATAAAAAACACTTTTGACAATCACTAACACTGTCATCTTGACCAAGTTGTCTTTAAAGAAATTCTAATGTTTTTTATTTTTTTTGATATTTTGCAAAATTATGGGTATAATATAGTTCGTAAAGTAATACAGACATTGGTGTTTTGAACTTAACTGTTCTAGACTTAAAAAGGGAAGTTAGTGAAAATCTAACGCGGTCCCGCCGCTGTGTAGCTGAGCTATCTATGACCACTGAACAATCGGGAAGGGTAGAGATGCGATGACGCTGAGCCAGAATACCTGCCAATATTAAACCTCACGCGGATGAGTATGTGTTTTTTAGCGTATAATCTCATCGTTTGGATGAGATTTTTTTATTAGGGTAGCGTATTACTTAACAAAGACTATCAAAGAGAAATTGAAGGAGGACACATGAAAAAACGTTTAGCAATTTTATTGGCATTGGTAATGATGATTTCAGCGTTTAATGTTGTATTAGCCGATGACATGGACTATGGTCAACAGTTGAAACAATTAGGCGTTATCAAAGGTGACCAAGACGGCAACTTAAATGCTGACAAGGATTTAACTAGAGAAGAAGCAATTGTAACATTAACCCGCATGATGGGTTTAGAGTCTCTCGCAAAAGAATGTGTTGACAAAACACCATTTACAGATGTGCCAGCAGACAACTGGGCAAGACCTTATTTAGGATTTGCAAAGAAAAAAGGTTGGACAAACGGCATTGGCGAAGGCAAATTTGGTCTTGGCAAAAACGTCACAACACAAGAGTACGTTACATTTATGCTCAGAGCATTAGGTTATACAGGTTCTGACGTTTATGCAAAAGCAATTGAAATGGGCAACGACATGAAATTGCTTAAAAATGTTAAGGCAAATAAAGCGAAAGACATTATCAAGCGTGCTGATGTATTTGCTATCATGTACAACACGCTTTATACTAATGCTAAAGGTGCAGACAAAGCATTAGTTTATCAACTTGGTCTTTTAAAAGAAGAAAATCAAGGCAAACGTACAGTTTATCCATTGACAATTAAAAACTTTAACCGTGCTAAAGAAGAAATTGATGTAACTTTTGATAAAGCACCTGAAAAAGTAGTTGCAGTTTATCAAGATTCAGTTGAGACACTATTAGCACTTGGTTTAGAAGATCATGTTGTCGGTTTTGGCGGTCTCGATGAAGATGTTAAGCCAGAATATGCTGATGCTTTTGCAAAGTCAAATGTATTTGAAGCTTGGTCGCCTGATAAAGAGTCGGTATTAGCTTTAGAACCAGATATGATTTTAAGCTGGTATTCTTTCTTTGGCGACAAGAAAATGGGTGATGTCGACTTTTGGCATGAGCGCAATGTCGGTACATATATGATGCGTAATTCAGGTGCGGCTCCGCAGCGCGCTTTAGAAAACGAGTACACAGACATCTTGTTAATTGGTAAGATCTTTGACGTACAAGACAAAGCAGAAGCAATTGTTAACCACATGAAAGCAGAAGTTGACAAGGCACTTGCCATTGCAAACACAATGAAAGAAAAACCACGCGTTTTGGTTATGGAATTTGACAAAAAAGGCGTTCGTACTTATGGTGAGAATACTTTAGCAGGCGACATGGTTAAGGCGATTGGTGCTAACCTTGTAACAGCGCCTGAAAACAGAATGACAGACGAAGACTTAATCGTTAAAAACCCTGATGTCATTTTTAATGTTTACTTTGGTAGTTCTTCAAAAGCAGAAGACGCTGACAAAGCAATCGCTAAGTTAATGGACGATCCAAAATTTGCTAGCTTAGACGCTGTTAAGAACAAGCGCGTTTATGCAATTTCGCTCAGTGAAACATATTGTAGTGGTACGCGTACTTTAGACGGCATCTTAAAATTGGCTAAAGGCATCTATCCAGATTTCAAAGAATAATAATGGCTAATAAAAAAGATAATACAACAGGCGGCGCTAAGGCGCCGTCTCGTAACCGTATTTTGGGAACGTCTATCTATATAGGCGTTTCCCTATTGTTATTGGCAGCGATTGTCATATCGCTAATTGTGGCGGTTGCAATGGGAACGACGAGTATTAAAACTGCTGATGTCTACAGTGTAATTGCTTATAAGCTATTTAAGTGGTCAGAATTTGCTGATTATGCAAAAGGACCTATTCACGATATTATTTGGCTGATCAGATTGCCGCGCGTCGTACTAGCTGTTGCCGTTGGTGCAGGGTTAGCGGTTTGTGGCGCTGTGATGCAGGCCGTTGTCAAAAACCCAATGGCAGGGCCATATACACTTGGTATTTCTTCGGGTGCATCATTGGGTGCAACGATGGCTATTTTATTGGGCGTAGGCGTTTCTTTTGGCGCCAATTACGTCGGTGCGGTCGCCTTTATTGGTGCATTCGTCGCGGCACTACTCGTCATGTTTATTGCTGAACTGGGTTCACGTGCCAATACAGTTAAGTTGTTACTTGCTGGTATTGCAATTAGTTCTGTGTTTTCAGCTTTTTCTAGCTTTATTGTCTATATGGCAAATGATAAAGAGGGCATTCAGTCAATTACTTATTGGTTAATGGGCAGCTTAGCGGGCGCGAATTGGGAAACCATGCCAGCGATATACATTGTTGTGTTAGGTGGCAGTCTATTTTTTATGACGCAATTTCGCACATTAAATATGATGCTATTAGGTGATGAAGTCAGTATTACTTTGGGTACGAGCTTACATAAGTATCGACGCATTTATATGCTGGTTTCAGCCATGATGATCGGTTTTGTGGTCTTTTCGTCGGGCATAATTGGTTTTGTCGGCTTAATCATACCGCACTTTGTGCGTATTTTCTTTGGTTCTGACCATAAAAAAGTCATTCCAATTGCATTACTCGTCGGTGGTCTCTTTATGATTTGGGCTGACGTATTGTCGCGTATTATTATTCCGCATGTCGAGTTGCCGATTGGTATATTGGTTTCAATGATCGGTGCACCGACCTTTATTTACCTATTGCTCAAAAAGACCTATGGATTTGGAGGCTAACCATGTATATTAAGTGTAAACAGTTAGCCGTCGAATTAGGTGGCAAACTAATATTAAAACAAGTTGATGCCGATTTTGAAAAACATCAATTTATTGGTATTATTGGACCAAACGGCAGTGGTAAGTCAACGCTTTTACGCGCCGTGTATCGTGTGTTAAAACCAAAATCGGGTGAAATATATTTAGAAGATAAGCCGCTTGATGATTACAAGTACAAGCAGTCTGCGCGTAAAATGGCAGTTGTTTCGCAACACAATTACTACAATTTCGACTTTACTGTAACAGAAGTTGTTTTAATGGGGCGTTCGCCGCATAAAAAAAATATGGAACCAGACAATGCTGAAGACTTTCGCATTGTCGATGAAGCGCTTGAACAAGTTGACATGCTCGACTATAAAGAACGCGTATTTTCAACCTTGTCGGGTGGTGAACAGCAGCGTATTATACTAGCGCGCGCGCTGGCTCAAAAAACCGATTGTTTAATATTAGACGAACCGACCAATCACCTTGACATTAAGCATCAGCTACACATTATGGACTTGGTTAAAAAGATGCAAGTAACAGTAATTGCTGCACTTCATGATCTCAATATGGGTTTAGCCTATTGTGACTATTTGTATGTCTTAAAAGATGGTCACATCTACGCTGCAGGCGAACCGCAACAGATTATTACGCCACAGCTTATCAAAGAAGTGTATGAAGTTGAAAGTAATATCTTGGTTGATCGCGAAAGTGGCAGGCAAATGATAAGCTACTATTAATAACGAAAGGGTCAACATGAAAAAAATTGCGGTTTTAACATGCTTAAAAGCAACACAAGTATGTAGTGGTGCCGCCTGTTTTGATGCCATCAATGATAGGCGCGCCACTTTTGAAGAGTATGTAGATGAAGAAGTTAAAGTAGTGGCATTTTTTCATTGTAATGGCTGTAAGGCTGATTATGACAACGACGAGCAATACATTGAAAAAATTGAACGCGTCTGTAGTCAAGAACCTGACGCCATTCACATCGGCAAGTGTACGTTTTATCAAAGAGACCTTTGTCCTGTAATTGATAATATGATTAATTATTTTAAATCAAAGGGTATTAAGATTGTCATCGGCACACATTGAACAGAAAAAGCGCTATCATATTAATTTATGGTAGTGCTTTATTTATACAATGCGTTTTGCTGATGCTAAATTTAAGGTTAGTAAAACGAGTGAAAGTCCTAAGTAAACCAGCAACAGCAAAATGTGATTAATCGCAAGGCCTTGTAGCGATAATCCACCATAGAAAGCACTTTCTAGCGCGTTGAACGGCAGTATACTGACCAAATTGAATAATCTAGTAGGCAGCAGATTTGAATCGAAAAAGACACCGCCAAGTATAGCGGGTAGAATGGCCGCTAAAAGGGCTAAAAGGCTACTAATATAACCTTGTTTAGCGTTGTTTAACATTAGTCTAAATAATTCATAATATAAAATAATCGTTGTACTGCCGCTTAGCAGCATAAAAAATGTCAATTGTGAATTTAATTTTATGGCGTGTGTGATTGCACTGACGGCAACGCACCATATTAGCGACAAGTAGAAATAGCTAAAACAGTGTTCTGCTAGGTAATAACGAACAACGCCATGCTTGCTGAGTGTTAAGCGGCGGCGTGTTTCAATATCTGTTTTAAGGCGTATACTAAGCGGTAAGACAACCACCAACACTATGATGAATAGTGCAAATAATAAGCTGTTTTTAGCACTGTTTAAGATTATAATTGCCTGTTCTTCACGAATTTGAGAGGCGTGATCAATTGTTAATATATCAACAGTAAAATTATCGGTAAGTGAACTAATATACGATTTAAAGTCGTTTTTGGCTGTGCTTTCATCGCCAATCTGATAAAGTTTGCTAGTTGCGATCAGTTTATTTTCAATGACCTGCGGCATTAGATCAACAGCGATTAAGTCAAGTGTTGCCGGTGCAATGACATTGCTTTTTAGATAGTAGTAGTCAAGCTTGTCAGCTGTGCCACTAGCTGAGTAATTTTGGGGAATAATAATTAGTAAATCGAGTATTTCGCGATCAATAAGCGACATACCCTGTTTGAAATCAGTCTTACTAAGTCGCAAAATATCGTGTTTTGACAGGCTTTTAATATATTGTTGGCTAATCTCGTTATCAGCATTGTCAATGACGCCGATATTTACAGTAAGGGCAGACAGTTCTATTGTACTCAACTGTAAGCCGCTTATCAAAAAATAGGCAATTAGTAAGCCGTAAATAATAAAGCTAGTGCTATTGTTAAAATGACGTTTAAAATGGTGAGCGATCATTGGGCTACTCCATATTGACGGGTTTTAATAGTGTGATGCTGATAAGCGAACAAAACAATGGTCAACGACAGCCATAACAGCATTTGAAATTGATATTCACCGATTGATAAAGCAAATTTAGTAAATGTCAAGATTGGTGAGTAAATAGATAGTAATTTTAATTGCAATGGCATAATTGTAAACGGCGTAATGCTGCCGCCAAGCAATGCTAAAATAAAGGCAATAATACTGCTGCTGACAAAATAAAACTGACGATTTTTAAGAAACATTGCCAATGACAGCCATAAAATAGACCAGAATAATGCCATAAGGGTAAATGATATAATCGTAAAAATTATATGACCACTGCTAAAAAATGCCCAAACAATTGCTAAAAATGCCGCTTGTGCTAAGGTGCTGAGTGTTTGTACAGCGTGTAAATTAATTAAATAAGTTGAAATTGAAACGCCTGATGTAATTAAACGTGCAGCAACTTGTCGCTGCATATCTTGATAAGTTGCGTCTACGATGGGGATCATTGCGAAACCAAGCAGGGCAAAACTAAGCGCAACAATAAAGTAAGAAGTCGCTGATATGCCGGCTAGGGCATCTAGGCTGTGGACATCAAATAATGCATTACGGCCAAGTGTTGCACTAATAATTTCAATTGAAAACATGTCATTTGCCTTTTTAATAGTTGCGCTATCAAAGTTTGACTTAACCAATAGATCGTAAAAAGCTAAAGTCGCAGCATTACTGGTTTTTACATATTGGCTGTAGGACGAAAAAATCGATTTGAGTATCTTTGTTTTGGTTGGAAAGCCAAGATGGGTGAAAATTTTAATGTGGTTACTGCGATAGCTTAGTAAATTCTCGGTGAAAGATGCCGGAATAATGACATAGGCATCTAAAACACCTTCATTAAAACCCTTTGTAATTGTTTTGTCGTCAGCAATTTGTATGTCAAACAAAGCTGTGAAAGTCTCATTTTCTTTAAAGCTAGACAACAGAGTACTAATATATTGGTGTTTATCATCGACGATAAGCCCTAGCTTTATGCGTTGTGTTTCATTATGACTGTTTGAGAAATCTGTAAAAATTGTACTCAACACGACAATTAGCAGCACACACGCAAGTTGAATTAGCAGTGTACGCTTGATATTAAAATAGCGTTTTAAAGAAATGTAAAATAATTGTATCAAATGAATAAGATGACCTCTCTAGTTTATTTTGTTGCTATTAGTTTGATTATACTATATAAAAGGGGTAACGTGTAGATTTTTAGATAAGAAACAGAACAAAAATATTATTTACTGTTTTTTTTATCATTATTTTATAAATATAGTATTATAATGTGCCGATATCTTAATAGAGTTTAGAGTAAAGAGCAGTATATGCGATCATATAGGAAACCTAAATGAAAAACACAGTTTTAGTAATTGATAGTGCTGAAAGGCGATTAATAGATTTAACCGGTGCGCTACGCCGCGAATTATATCTCGTTCATTATATGATGCTAGAGAACATTGAAGATGCTGATTTTCAGCAACTACAATTTGATATGGCGGTCATTTATGTTGATGTAAACAATGAAGATTGTATTGCGCGGTTTGAACAGCTTCACAATAGTGGTCTTAGCTGTATACGACTTTTATTGTTCAGTGAAAAGAAACGCAATTTTTGTGAAAGAATTATTTTGCATGATACTGCTAAAGTGATGCTTTATAACGAATGGGATCAAGACATTATGTTAGATGCCGTAAAGCGTGTGATTAACTATAAAAGAACGCTTGGCATTACAAATTTAAACAAAATGATTGCCAATGTTAAACAGATACCGACATTGCCAGAAATATTTTTTGAAGTAAGTCATTTAATCAATAAAAAAGCTGACATGGAAGTGATTGCCAAAGCCGTTGAAACTGATATTGCTATAGCTTCGCGTGTTTTACGCATTGCCAATTCGGCTTATTACGGGGCGCGAACAGCATCTATCTTACAAGCGATGATGTTTTTAGGTACAGAAAGCATTAAAAATATTATTATCAGTACTGTTGTATTTGAACGTGAGTCACATCTTTATAGCATTAAAAAAATGTGGGATCATGCTGAGCTCACTAATAAATTAGCAAATCAAATCTACTATCATCTGTATGGTAAAATGATGCCAGCTTCATTTTCATCAATTGGTTTGCTACATAATGTTGGCTTAACGCTTTTATTAGCTGTCTTCGATAGCGATTATCAAGCGGTATTTGAGAGGCGGATCAATAGCAGACAGTCCCTTTACGACATTGAAAAAGATTTGCTTGGTTTTTGTCATGCCGATTTAGGCGCTTACATTTTAGATTGGTGGAACTTGCCACCTGTGCTGGTTAATGGTGCAATGTATTATTATAAGCCATTTGAGGTCGATGCACGTTACCTTGAAACTACATGTATTGTACATTTAGCAAGTTATCTTAGTTGGCAAATACTGGGCGAAAATAGATTTGCATTTGCATTAGATGAAAAGGTATTAGATTATTTATGTATTGGTCAATCAGAAATTGATGATATTGTATTTTGCAATGATAATAGTAATAAAAAATAAAACGACAAAAGGGTACTTTACATTGGGCTTAACCTCTGATAATATGGTTGATGTTACAACAGACAAAAACATATTTAAAGAGGTTATTTTTATGGAAAAGAAAGTTATCGCCATCGTCGATGGCAGAGAAATCACAGAAAAGCATTTAGCACATTTAATTAACACAATTGGTCCTGATAGAATGCGCCAGTTTCAAGGTGAACAAGGCAGAGAACAGCTAGTACAAGAATTAATTAATCAAGAATTATTTTATTCTTATGCGCTTAAAAATGGCTATCAAGACGAGCAAGACTATCAAGAAGAAGTTGAAATCGTCAAAGCAAATCTGTTAAAGTCTTATGGCATCAGAAGATTTTTAAGTGAAATAAGTTTTGAACAAGCAGCGGTTCAGGCTTATTACACAGCTAACAAAACACAATTTACTGAACCGGCAACCGTTAAAGCTAGCCACATTTTAGTTTCAGATGAAGACAAAATGGCGGCGGTTCAGGCAGACTTGTCAAGTGGTAAATCATTTGAAGAAGTTGCGAAAGCGCATTCAACCTGTCCTTCAAAAGAAAATGGCGGCGATCTAGGTTTTTTTGGCAAAGGTCAAATGGTGCCTGAATTTGAAACGGCGGCATTTTCTATGGCGATTGGTGATGTTTCAGAGCCAGTTAAAACACAATTTGGTTATCATATCATTAAATTAACTGATAAAAAAGAAGCGCGCGAACTGTCACTAGACGAAGTTGCACCAAGAATTGAACAACATTTATTACACCAAGCGCAAAATCAGGCGTATACCAATAAAATTGCTGATCTCAAAGAAGAATTTAAAGTAGAAATGAAGTAATCTTGCAACTATTCAAGCGTTGCGTAACACCATGTCATCTCGACCGAAACGCAAGTGAAGTGGAGCGTTCTCGCATTTAAAACCCGAGATTTCGCGACTACGGCTACGCCTTTACTCGAAATGACAACTTGACTGCAGAAGTAAAAAACCTATTAGACGTTATCAGTGACGTTTAATAGGTTTTTAATTTGAGTGCAACTGAAAAATTTTGCTTTCGGTTCGTCAATTTATTTTGCTAAGTCGTTTTGTAATACGCCAATACCTTCAATTTCACATTTGACAACATCGCCAGGCTTTAAAAATTTGTAGGGGTTAAAGCCAAGTCCAACCCCCGATGGTGTACCAGTTATAATAATGTCGCCCTTTCTTAAGTACATGCCCTTAGACAGTTCGTGAATAATTGTTGGAATATCAAAAATCAAATTTCTAGTGTTAGAATTTTGGCGTAATTCGTCATTAACCCAGGTTTTAATATCAAGTTCGATGGGCGTACTAAAATTGCTGCGATGCGCGATACAAGGGCCGAGTGGCGCAAACCCTTCAAGGCTTTTACCCTTGACCCATTGGCTGTGCTTGCGTTGAATATTTCTTGCAGAAATGTCATTGGCGACCGTATAGCCAAAAATATATTCTTCGACATCTTCTTTGGCGATGTTGATGCCATCCTTGCCGATGATAATTGCTAATTCAACTTCGTAATCAATCATCTTAGTGATTTCATGGTGATTTGGTATTGTATCCATATGCCCAATTGCTGGGGCGGCGATTTTCATAAAAAATATTGGAAACTTGGGCACGTCACCCTCAGCCCCTGGTAAGCCGATTAATTCTTTGGCGTGCTCACTGTAGTTTTTTCCCAAACAAAAAAAGGGACGTTTGGGGTAAGGAATAGGTGCCATGACTTTTACTTCGCTAAGTGGTACACGATAACTAATATTGCTATCGTTTAGTTTTTTGCGCAGAAGTTCTAATTCAGAATCGCTGATTTCATCAATTAACTGATTCATGTCTTGGTAATTTGTGCCGAGTTCTTGGTTGATATCGCAAATATGTTCACCGTCGTGCGATAAAACGCCGATGTTTGTTTTTTCGTTAATTTGGTATGTTATAAATTTCATAATCCCCTCCTAGTATCTAACCCAGAAAAATCTGAGTCTACATTTATTATAACCGCAAGAAATAAAAAAGTGAATAGTTTTTAGGGTTGCATTTTTGTCAATTGTTATAGGTGGTGCTTGTCACCGTATTATCATTGTGATATGCTTAGTTCTGGAATGCTACATTTGGGTTTATAGGAGGCAATATGGCAGCGATATTAAAAAATGATTGGGCCGAAGTATTAAATGCAGAATTCGAGAAAGACTATTATAAAAAATTGCGTGCCTTTTTAATAAAAGAGTATCGTACACGAAAAGTTTTTCCCGATAAACACGATATATTCAACGCACTTCATCAAACGCCATTAAAAAGCGTTAAAGTGCTTATTTTAGGGCAAGATCCCTATCATAACGAAGGTCAAGCACATGGCCTAGCTTTTTCGGTTGGTAAAAATGTGCCCATTCCACCGTCGTTGGTCAATATTTATCAAGAATTAAGACAAGATATTGGCTGCCAAATCCCTAAGCACGGCAATCTCACGAAATGGACTGAACAAGGTGTATTGCTATTAAATACCGTTTTAACTGTGCGCGCGCACAGTGCCAATTCGCACCGTGGTATTGGTTGGGAAACATTTACAGATGCTGTCATTTCAGCAGTCAACTTAATTGACAGACCTGTCGTTATCTTGTTATGGGGAAGACCCGCCCAGCGCAAGCGCATTTTACTCAACAACCCAAAACACTTAATACTAGAAACATCGCATCCTAGCCCGCTATCGGCTTATCGTGGCTTTTCAGGCTGCAGTCACTTTAGCAAAACCAATCAATTTTTAACAAAACACGGTGTTACGCCAATCGATTGGCAAATAATTTAGTTTTAAAGATAAATTGTGTTTTTTTATTTTTTATGGGTAATATAGTTTAGTGGCGGCTTTTGCTGGCGTAATAAGTTAGTTCAGGAGGAAAAATGAAATCACTCGAAATTATTGAAATGATGTCTAACGCCAATGGCCCATCTGGTTTTGAAGGTCAAGTTGTGCAAAGTGCAAAGCGAGCGTTAGATGATCAGTTAACTGTTAAAACAGATATGATGAACAACTGCACAATTACCATGCCTGCATATGACGAAAATAAACCACTTATTATGTTAGATGGTCATAGCGATGAAGTTGGCTTAATGGTACAATCGATTACCTCAGCTGGTTTATTGCGAGTTATCGCAATTGGTGGTTGGGATATTAAAAATTTAATTTCCCAAAAGATGCGTTTAATGCTCGATGACAATAAAATAATTAAAGGGGTTGTATTATCAGTGCCGGTTCATTTTTTAAGCGCTGACGCTAGAAATAAAATGCCTGAAATACAAGATGTTTTAGTTGATGTTGGGGCTAAAAGTCGTCAAGAAGTATTAAATCTTGGCATAAAATTGGGTACACCAATGGTACCAGACACAGTATTTGAACATCAACTAGCCAATGATGTCATCATCGGTAAGGCATTTGACAATCGGTTGGGCTGTAGTCTTGTGATCGATACGATGAATCGCTGTTTAAAAGAAAACTATCATCAAGTGACAGGCACGATTTCAACACAAGAAGAAGTTGGACTGCGCGGTGCAAAAGTTGTTGGCAATATAACAAAGGCTGATCTGGCGATTGTGTTTGAAGGTACACCTGCTGATGACACATTTGTCTTTGACGGTGAAGCGCAATCCATTATCGGCGGTGGCGTGCAAATTCGCTTAGCTGATAATAGTATGATTGCCAACCCGCGCTTTGCCAAAAAAGTTTTAGAAATAGCAGAAAAAATGGGCGTTAATTACCAAGTTGCTGTGCGCCGTGGTGGCGGTACGAATGGTGGTGCCTATCATCTCGCGCAAAAGGGCATTCCATCAGTTGTCTTGGGTGTACCAACGAGATATATTCATTCACATTATGGCATTGCAAAATTACAAGATTATTATGCAACAAGAGACTTGGCAATGGCAATCATTGACTATGTTGCCCAGAATGGAATAGATTTTTAGTTACAGGAGGTCGACATGTCACTTTTTATTATATTGCTAGTAGTTGGTTTAGTCGTACTTTTTTCAGCAACTCAATTAGTTAAATCTGGCGGAGGTAGAAATTTGATTACAGCAGAAGATGCAAAGACATTAATTGGCAAACCAGATGTGGTATTAGTAGACGTTAGAACGCAAGGAGAATATAATAGTGGGCATATTAAAGGCGCAGTGTTGCTTCCTTTACCACAAGTCAGTGTTGATTCAGAAAAAGCATTGGGTTCAAAGGACAATACCATCATCGTCTATTGTCAGTCTGGATCGCGCTCAAAACTTGCAGCGATGATGTTACAGCGCAAGGGATACGAAACAGTTTATGATTTAGGTGGTATCAATCGCTGGCCATACGAAATCGTTTAATGTATGCATGTGGAAGTAAGAAATTGATAACTAATTGAATGACACAGATTTTTTTATAATTCTCAATAAAAAGCTTGCAAGATTAGCAAAAATAGTATAAAATATTTTTGCTGTGGAAGATTAGCTCAGGTGGTAGAGCACTTGCTTGACGTGCAAGGGGTCACAGGTTCGAGTCCTGTATCTTCCACCACTTATTTCAAGTGATAGTTTAGTTGTACAATCTTGACATCGCACTTTTATGGTCCGGCAGTTCAGTTCTGCAATCTCGACAGATGGTCCTACTTTGATAGGAGAGATTGCATTAAAGGCGGGTTTACTTGTAATCCGCCGCAAGCATTAAAAAAGTA
>PDWJ01004729.1_pt1 | contig 12836 bp, 8 predicted proteins | sample 1430881 | NCBI WGS metagenome assembly PDWJ01 (sample SAMN01162460, study PRJNA174530) | Oral metagenome, whole genome shotgun sequencing project. | biome: Marine environment; feature: Marine mammal; material: Swab sample of the gingival sulcus; isolation source: swab sample of gingival sulcus... | reverse complement strand
TCGCGAAGCCGCTAATGTGCGTCAAAATGTCGGGATTATTGATGTCAGTACACTGGGGAAAATCAGCGTACAAGGCCCTGATGCGGCTGAATTGGTCAACCGCCTGTATATTAACGGCATGAAAAAATTGGCGGTGGGCAAAATCCGCTACGGATTGATGCTGCGTGAGGACGGCATCCCTTATGATGATGGTACGGCTATGCGTGTCAGCGAAAATGAATATTTGCTGACGACAACCACAGCCCATGCGGCCGATGTGCTGCGGCATATTGAACATTTATTGCAGGTAGTGTGGACAAATTTACGCGTGGTGGTGAACACGGCAACAGACCAATGGGCAAGCTTTGCTGTGGCCGGACCGAACAGCCGGGCGGTTTTACAAAATCTTTTCGGCAATGATGTTGAACTTAAAAAAGAGACATTTCCTTTTATGTCTTTTAAAGACTTTGTTCACAATGGCATTAGTGTACGTTTGGCGCGTATTTCTTTTTCGGGTGAACTGGGCTATGAAGTGATGGTTGGCGCAAAGTATGCAGAAAACACCTGGAAAGCACTGCTTGCAGCCGGTAAAACCCTGAATATCGCCCCATACGGTACCGAAGCGATGGGGGCGTTACGTATAGAAAAAGGCTTTATTGACCTTAAGCAAGTCAACCCGGTATTATTAACACAGCTTGCCGATGATTATAATGGTATGGTTGAAAAAATCGCTGAGCAAGAAAATAAAGCCGGTTATCGTCTGTATATCACCCGGACAATGGCAAAATCATTTTGGGAGATACTGACGAGATAGCTGTTGCGTATCGACAAAGATAAAAAATAGAGTTCGATTCTCTCCGGAGGCACCATTTAAGCATTCTAACAAGGTCTAAAAAATTCTAAAACTATTGATATAACAGTATAATAAAAAATACTGTCGAGGAAAATGACTCCTAAGCCTATTGTCCAAAAAATGGGGTACGGTTATTAAGACAACAAACAAGCCCGCTTAATCATCAGCCGAAAACTCGGTCACGAACGTTTTGAGAATATCGTGGTTAGTTATTTAGATGGGAAGTAAGAAATTGTGCTAAACTTGGTTAAATCCGGAAAGAAAACTTGATTTTTACATATCATCTAATATATCGTTAACCCTCGCGTTGCATCAAAATAAAAGGTAACCGTAGTTCATAGTCGTTGCCTCATGTGATGCTATCCAGTTAAATATAAAATATACGAAAAAGAGAATATACAAACTGTATCTAAATGAAAGAAAAATAGTTGTTTATTGATGATGATTGGAAACGTATCTCGCGATTAATAAGCGAGATACTGTTTATAAGTGGATAAGCGAAAAAGATATGCCTGTCCATAAATCGGCCGTCTTTGACAGTTTGATAAAGAATAGGTGGATGCTTGGGTTAGTTGAGGCTGATGACAAAGAGAAATAACATATGCTTGATTTGAGACTTCGCGAAGAATTTCGTGGTAAGAAACTGAAAGGGACGATGGTTGATTTTACCAACCGTCAAGGCACTGGTGCTTTGGATAAAAGCGCTGAAGAGTTTCTGAGCATTACATATCCTTCTGTCGACCTACTTAAACTGGTTGAAGCGCTGCAGCCGGGGAAGGCTCGCCCTGTTGTCATCATCGGTTCAAGAGGACAGGGCAAATCACATTTGATGGCGGCATTGGCACACATGTATAAAGACCCTTCTGCTACAGATAACTGGTTAAAGTCCTGGGCCGGACAGCTTCACCGCAATGGTCTCACTAATCTTGCCCTCAATCGTGATGTAGAGGTGATTACAGAGAGCCTGCATCAACACAATTACACCTTCCTGTGGGATCTTTTGTTCGATAAACATCCTGAAGGAAAATATATAAGAGGTAAATGGGAAGGTCAGGGAGAAAGCAAATCTGAAGTCCCGGGAACAGCGTTATTTTTGGAAATGTTTCAGAAAAAGCCAGCGGTTCTGATTCTTGACGAGTTTCAAACTTGGTATGAAGGTCTAACAAATACAAAACAACACCCCCGCAGGAACTGGGCTTTTAATTTTATTCAGATTCTGTCCGAAATCGCGGAAGAAAATCCTGATCTTTTAACACTGGTTCTTTCCGTTCGTGAAGGTGATTCAGATGCAGCTCAACAGGTATATCGTATCAATCCAATCCGCATTGATTTTAAAGGACCAGAAGCAAAACGCGACCGCCAGAAACTTCTGCTTTACCGCATTTTTGAAAATCGAATTCAGATACCTGGAGCTGACATTGAAAAATTGATTACAGCTCACCTCAACGAGTTTTACCGCCTATATAACATCCCCGGATCGGAACAGGAGCGGCACAAAGACGAATTTGTGAATAACTGGCCGTTTTCTCCTCTGTTGATGCAGCTTCTTGATGACCAAGTGCTTATCGCAACCCAAACACAAGAAACTCGGGATTTACTGAGAATCCTTGTTGATGTCTTTAAAAGCGCTGGTGAAAAGAGCCCAATTCTCACGGCTTCAGATTTCTCTATTACAGAGGAAAAAAGCGGTGTAGCTTCACTTCTTGATTCTGTGGCTAACCAGCTCCACCGAGACCTCCGCTCAAAAGCGCTGAGAAATTTCGAAGCGGTGAAAGAGGCTGTCGAGGGCACCACACAGAAGGTGCCGAATCTCGGAACAATACTGAGTTCATTGTGGATACGCTCCCTGTCACTGGAAAACATGGCAGGAGCTCGGCCTGCTGAAATTCAATTGGACATCACCAGAAGCAAACCGATTGATGATAACCTGTTTTCCGTTGAGCTGGAGGCGATCAAAGAAAATAGCTTCAATATTCACCAGAAAGGCGACCGTCTGGTTTTTCTGAATGAAGAGAATCCACAGGCGAAGCTGATGGCGCATGCTAAAAATGACAAACTGTTCAACGAAGGACAGGATGTTGAGCATTTAGCGCAGGAGATTCGATATGTTCTTGGCGGTAGCGAAACCAACAGTTCGCTTGGCCGCGTGATCGTGCTGAAGAAAAGTTGGCAGAGTAATCCTTGGGTCGATGTGGATGAAAAAGATCGACCTGAAAACTGGGACAATCGCATTCCCCACGTCGTGATCCCTAAAGAGAATGTGACGGTCAAAGAGTTAGGTATATGGCTAAAAGAGAAGGTCTCCAAGCACCGGAACACTATTCGATTTATTCTGGCCAAAGAAACAATGGAGCCGGTCTTTTACGATAAAGGGCTGCTGGTGCTTGCCCGGGCGGTTTATCTGGCCAAGCAATGGAAGAACGCGGACGCCAACTATTCAGCGCTGCATGTGAAGTATCAGAAAGAGCTTCGTAACCAGTTAAAAGTGCGTTTTGATCGCTATGCGATTCTTGATACATGGAATTTCGGTAATCCCGGCCAATGCGAATTTGAAATCAACAGCCACAAGGCCGAAGGCGACCGCATCGTTCCGGCCATCCATGAAAAAATTAAGACGGACCTGTTTCTCGCAGAGGATTTCGAAGACCTCGTGCTGGAGGCCGCAAAGCGCAATGATTCCTTTGCTACCGTATTAGACCAGTTGAAAGAGCCAATGGGCGGTGGGAACCCCTGTATCCCATGGCTGGGTGAAAACGAGGCCAAGGAGCACATCGTCCGGCTTTGTGCCCGTGGCAAAATCGAGATCAATATAGGCGGACGGGAACTTCTGAGCAGTCGTCCCGGCGAAACCGAAGATGCCGCATGGAACCGCATGAAAGGCAAAATCGGAACGGGCCGAAGCCTCGAAGAGACATTGATTCACGAGCCAGACAGCACGGTCAGCTCGGGTGGCGGGCAAACGAAAGATGATACCGACCCAGCAACCTGCGGTGATTACACCGGAACAACCGCAACCGGTGGCTCAGAGGTCAGAGAGGGACAAACCGGAGGACCCACTCCGAGCGGATTGTTTGGTGGAGGCACAAGCACAAAACCGAAAACGCCTTTCAGCTCTGATACAACATCATCCCTGTCGCTTCTTGGAAAGCTTGAGACTTGGGGCATTACACCTGGGGCGAAGGTGTTGAATGTAAAAATTTCCATTGATAATCTTACCGGCGCACAGTTGCAGGAGCTGATTAAGAAACTGCCTGATGGTGTTTCCTATGGCCTTAACTTTGAGAAGGAGGACTAATGGAAAAGTCATTTCTCAACACGGTTATGAATTCTAGCCCACAGGCCGGGTGGGAACAGATTCTTGCAGAAGTCTGGAAGGTTTTTGCGGATCCTCTTAATCCTGCCAAAGCGGATGCCCTGACAACCGAAAGGGATAAGAAAGCAGGAGCTTTGGATACGCTTCTCAGCGGCGCGGCGTGGGATCTCTGGCATGAGGTGAATAATTCACCGCTGAGAACGTCGCAGCATCTTCAGAATTTTTGGAAACAGGAAACCGGGGGGAAAGCTATACTGATTCTGGATGCGCTTTCTCTAAGGGAAGCATGTTGGGTACTTGAGCAGGCTGGTTCATATGATTATACCGTGAATAAAAGCTATGCCACTCTTGCTGAAATTCCGGGCGATACCACTCCCTTTGCCAAGGCGCTCGGATTTGGACAACGCTCCTCTTTGACGGACAACGGTGGAAAAAGCGAATTTTTCCCTGATGCCTATACGGAGTCTGTTGATATGCCTTTTGCCGATTGCGGCAGTTTGGTGAAGCCTGAAACTGGTGTGATTTTCTGGCATCATTGGCCGGACAGTAGCATGCATGATTTCGCAGATACTGGTAGCGGTGCACAGAAATTGACAAAAACAGTCGTCGAAGTCCTGACCGGAGATGATTTTTGGAATTTTGTTGATCGTCTTGCCACCGGACGCAAATTGGTTATTACCGGTGATCATGGATATGCCAATGCCGGGCTGTTCAGAGATCTGGTGGATAAAGAGCAGATCGACTATATGAAGAAGCTGTTTAAAAGCGGCCGATCGACAACAAGCGTCCCTGAAACCAATTACAACTGGGTGCCTCCCTTAACGATTGAAATGGAAGGCCACACACTCGCCCTTGGCCGTCGCAAATGGAAGAGTCAGGGCGGCTATCCCACGCTGACACATGGTGGGCTCTCTTTATTGGAGATGGCGGTTCCGTTTATAGAAATTGAAAAAAGGCAGGGATAATCACTATGACTGGCGCAAGACTTACAAAAGCAGAAGAAATAGAAAGAATGGTGGCGGCGGCAGTGGATGCCGGAGAAGAACGCCATCTTGAAACCGTAGACTTCAATGATCCCAACAGACCGAAGACCTGTCTGGAGGTCGATTTTCCGATCTTGAAAATTAATTCAGTGGCAGGACTGGAAGCCCGATCAGGAGCTGCAACCAAACCCATTTATCAAGAGATGAAATGGTGGGCTCGAAGACAATCATCTGTGTTTCGCTCAACGCTGATTGCAGCTGCTGCAAAAGCCCCGAAAGATCAGGCCGAAGCGGCAAAGCTGGTTTGGGAAAACTATTACTGTAATCACCAAAAAAATCCAGCTTTCAAAAGCCTAAAAGTGGCCGACATCTTTATGGGCGGCGGAACCACACTGGTTGAAGGTGCCCGCCTTGGCATGCAGATGTATGGTAACGACCTGAATCCGGTGGCATGGTTGGTGGTTAAGAATGAACTGGCCGATGTGGATATCGAGGAGGTTAAACGCCTCTTTACCTATATCGAATCCGAAGTGAAGCCGCAGATCATGCCCTTTTATGCCTGCGAAGGTCCCGGTGGTGAAAAAGGCGTCTGGTACAGTGTGGAAACCGGAAAGCCCATGCCGGAAGATTTTGATCCTATTACGGTGGCTCCGAAAGAGCGCAAGAAATACCGCTATGAAGGCCCGGAGATTATCTACACCTTCTGGGCAAAACATGGTCCGTGCAGCGCACCCGGCTGTAATCATCGGACACCGCTTTTCAGCTCACCTGTGATTGCGGTAAAGGAACTGTCTGTAAAATCATGGTCCAAGCACAAATGCGAAGCCTGCAAGGAAATCTTTGATATCGAAGCCGGTGAAGTGCGCATGGCGCCGGATGAGCCATTGATTATAACAGAGGATGAAAAACCCTTTACGACCCTCAAATCTAACGGGTCGTTCGATTGCCCGCACTGCGGAAAAAACCAATACAGCGCCGTGATCAATGGCAAAGGCAAAAACAAGAAAGTGTCGCTCTCCCTGTTTATTCATCCTGATTGGATGAAAGGTGCTCCAGGAAGCGATGAACAAGGGGAGCTGGGCGGAACCGTAACCAGTACGGTAGAAGACACCAAGCGGTGGAATGAACTGCGCCAGAGTACCCTCAAACTGATTGAGGTTCGGGGAAAGCTGCCGGATGAGATCACTTTGCCGGACACCGGCAGAGCGATCTCAACCAAAAATGGAACGATTCCCAAAAATTCAAACTTTACCTGTCAAGAAGACACTTGTGGTCTTCAGCAAGATGTCCTGAATTCAATTAAAGCTTCAAAGAAAACAGGTCCAGTTGCAGAATATAGCCTTCAGTGTTTTTCATCTAAGCGGTCTGCTGGAAATTCGGCTTATAATGGTAGGTATTTTAAGGTTCCAAGTGCCTTAGATATAGTGAGATTGAATTCGGCAATTGAAGAATGGGAACGCAGAAAATCTGAAGATTTAAAAGGTTATTGGCCTGAATCTGAATTGCCATACGGCTTTATGACTCACCATTTGCAAGGCGGAGTGCCCAATCATGGTTTTACACATTGGTACACCATGTTTAATCCTCGACAACTTTTGGTTCATTCCTTGTTGTTAAAAGCAATCGATACGGCTGTTGGGTTTTCAAATGAAACAAAACTATTAGCTCTTGGTGCCTTTGAGCAATACTTAAGATCGAATTCAGGATTTACTTTTTATCACAAAAAGAACGATCAAGCGGCCAAGCATTTTTCTAACAATAATTATCATCCTCGCAGTACAACATTAGAAGTACCTGTTTTCTCAGAAGTTGGAGATGGGAGTCTAATTTCCTCTTTCAGAGCTGTTGTCAATGCCGAGGAGTGGAAATTGAATCCATGGGACCTTGTCTTAAAAAGTAACATTACCGAGTTTGATGAGGATCTTGGCAGCTCAATAAATGGGCAAAGTGTTAAACTGAAAGTTGGCGACAACCCGATAGCAAACTCTTTGGTTACATGTGGATCATCAACGGAATTGTCCTCTGTTGAATCTAGCTCCTATGACCTTGTCATCACCGATCCTCCCTTCGGAGGGCTTCTACATTACTCCGAGCTGGCCGACTTTTTCTATGTCTGGCTGCGATTGGTTCTGAAAGATAAATATCCGGAATATTTCACCGGGGAATATACGCCTAAAACCCTTGAGGCTGTTGCCAACAAGGCCCGCAACCCGGAAGATGCCGATGATTTCTATAAACGGGTACTGACCGATTGCTGGCGGGAAGCTCATCGTATCCTGAAACCCGGTGGCATTCTTTCCTTTACCTTCCACCACAGTGAGGATGAGCCGTGGGTGGATGTTCTGGAGAGTCTGTTTAATTCCGGTTTTTTCCTCGAAGCAACCTATCCCATCCGCTCCGATGAGACCAAAGGTAAGGGTGAGTTTGGATCAAAGACCATTGAATACGACATCATCCATGTTTGCCGCAAGCGGACCGAAGAACCGTCAGAAATCAGCTGGCCAAAACTGCGCCGCCAGATTTTGCGGGATGTTCGCCAGCTGCAGAATCTTCTGGAGCATCACCAGAAAGCGGGACTTCCTGAGGCGGATATTGAGGTTATCAAGCGCGGTAAAGCTCTGGAATACTTCTCCCGCCATTACGGCAAGGTCTATGTGGAAGAAGGTCGTGAGTTTACCGTCAAGGAAGCCTTGGCTGGTATCAACGAGATCATTCAGGATCAGTCCGGAAGCGATGCGGTAAAAGCTCCCGATAAGGCCGAGCCGTTAACCCGCCAGTTCCTGCGCATCTTTGTCGATAAAGAAAAAATTGAGAGGGATCAGATGCAGAAATTCCTGCGCGGCTCCGGTGTCGGTCCGAGTGATTTCATTACTCGCGGGTGGTGTAAGGAGATCAACCGACCGAAGGCTTTTGTCTGGGTGGATGCTCTTGAATTTGCCAAGGATAAAAAATCGCTCAAAAACCTGCGTCGGGACCTTGATCAAGCCATCTTCCTCGTCGGCGCGTCCTACTCCGGCAGTGGTATCAATGTGAAAAAGAAAATGAACGACAGCGACTTCAAACCTCATCCGGCGCTCGGTGAATTGTTTAACTGGCTGGAGATGCACGGGCCGACCAGTGAATTCAGGAATGCCAGCTATACCGCCCGTCGACTGTTCAATAGCTGGTCCGCGGCAAACCAGCAAGTAATGGTGAGACAGCTTTCACTGTTCGATCTTGCAGAGGAGGTATAAGCGATGAATTCAATCTTGCTGGATGATGTCTGGCAGCGCAAAGGGATCTCAGTTATCTGGGATAACCCAGTGCTGGCAAAACTGGTAAAAGATAACCGGGCCATATCACTCCGCGAGTTCTTCTCCTATTATGAGAACAGGTGGCCGGAGGATGACATTCCCTTTATCAACAACGACCTGCTTTTGGTAGCAGGTTTGGACGCTGCTCTGGATACCCTTGAAGCACAAAATGCTGAAGAATGGGTCACGCAGGAGGTGTATAAGCGCATTTACGATTTTCAGAACTGGGCTCAAGGTCAATATGCCCTTGTCTTCTGGATGAGCAAACAGGACCGTTGGAAGGAGCATCTGGAAAATAACCGCTATACTTGGCTCTGCGATGGCAAAGACCGTGGCAAAGAGATTGAGCTGGGAAGTGGTATATGGAACGGGGCTCAGCTCAGTGTCCGGAGGATTGAATCTGACGGGCGATGGATAGGATTGTTTCTGGACAGGATAAGTTGAACGTGAGCTACAAGATTCTTCCAGGTACACGGATACAACACCGTGAGTTTGGTCAGGGAGCCGTTCTTTCGGTCTCGGAAGGGTTTGCTACGGTCTTCTTTTCCATTGGTGAAAAGCGGATTCCTTTAGCAGAATTGTTACCGGCATTAAGCCGGAACGAGACCGTGGTTCTAAACCTCGGGGCTGGTGATGAACGTCTGAAAAAGGCATGGCTCTGCTATAAGGCACATGAGCTTCCGCTTCTGGATAATGCAACCTCAATGACGGCAGCCCGGATTGATCTGCTGCCACATCAAATCGTTCTTACCCATAAGATTGCCATCGCCGGGCCAAGACGGTTCCTGATTGCCGATGAGGTTGGATTGGGCAAGACCATTGAAACGGCGCTTGTTTTGAGGGAGCTGGCCAGCCGGGGTGAACTGAATCGAGCTTTGATGGTTGTACCTGCCGGGTTGGTAACTAACTGGCATCAGGAATTAAATGAGGTGTTCAACCTCAATTTTGAAGTTTTCGGGAGCGAAGGTGATGTCAGTGACCGTAAAACAAACGCCTTTAAAAAACATAATCTACTCATTGCCAGTATTGATACACTCAAACGCCCAGCGCGTGTAAAAAAATTGCTGGCCGCCCCGAAATGGGATCTGGTGGTCTTTGATGAGGCTCATCATTGTACGGCTTACAAGCAAGGTGGCAAGGCTAAGAAGACACAGAATTATAAGTTGGCGGAGGCTCTGCGGGATCATGCCCGCGATTTAATCCTTCTTTCCGCAACGCCGCATCAGGGTGACCATTATCGATTCTGGAAATTGATTCAGCTGCTCGACCCTGCGCTGTTTACAAACGAACTGGAGATGGTTGAAGAGCGGCACCGGTTAAATCCCTATATTTTTCGGCGCACAAAAGCGGATGCCTGCCGCCCCGATGGTTCTACACTCTTTGCCCGGCGATGGGTGCATACTGAAGCCTTCTCGATGTCGGACGTTGAAAGACAATTTTATCAGCAGCTGAATGAATATCTTCGTGATGGATTCGCACTGGCCAAGAAGCAAGGGAGCAAAGGTCGGGCTCTGGGTTTTGTGATGACCATTTTTCAGAAGATTGCCGCATCGAGCTTTGCCGCAGTTCACCGTACTCTTCGCCGTCGTTTGATTGCGCTCACCGTTCATGAAGGTTTGATCCATAATGAAAATCTTGATATCGATCTGCGTGATGAAGCATTTAATACGGCCAAAAACTACATCTGCCGGGAATTCCAGCTCGGCAATGATCAGATGAGTATGCTGGAGGCAGAGCGTATCCTCAATGAGCTTAAAAGGAAACAGCTAAAAAAAATCAATGAGGAGGAGCTCGCGCTTGCCTCTGATAACTTTTCCGATGAACTTACCACACAGGCCGCTGAAGATGCTGCCATGAATGCGGTTGCGTATGCACTGCCTGAGGAACGTCAGCGCATTGTGCAGTTACTGGAACAGTTTCCGGATGTTCAGGAAACCAAAGTCGAAAAACTGATCTCTGCGCTCGGAGTTTTATGGAATCAGAATCCTAAAGAGCGGGTCGTTATCTTTGCGACCTATCTGGGCACAGTAGAAATGCTGGGGAAGGAAATTGACCAAGCCTATCCCGGTCAAGGAATTGTGGTGCTTAAAGGTGGTGATCACGGCAGTAAAACAGCCGCTGAAAAGCGGTTCAAACAGCCGGAAGGTCCAAGGGTCATGATTTGCACGGCGGCTGGTCGTGAAGGGATTAACCTTCAACATGCCAGAATTCTGTTTAATTTCGATTTGCCATGGAATCCGATGGATATGGAACAGCGCATCGGTCGAATTCATCGCTACGGCCAGAAGGATACGGCACAAGTTTACAATCTTGTTCTTGGCGATACGATCGAGGGAAAAATTTTCTTACTACTCGATGATAAGTTGAAGGACATTGCACTCGCGCTGGGTAAGCTCGATGAAAAGGGAAATGTTGCAGAAGACCTGCGTTCACAGATTTTAGGCCAGCTGCAGGAAACCATTAATTACCAGAAACTTTATGCAGAAGCTTTGAGCGATCCCTCTTTGAAACGGACCCAGCTTGAGCTGAATGCAGCTATGACCAATGCCTCTGAGGCCCGTGACGCGGTGTCGGAGCTGTTTCAGGAAATGGATCATTTCAGTCTCGATGAATACCAGCCGTTATCTGATGTTGATAAGAGCATGCAGCAGCTGATTCGATTTACCTCAGTCTGTGCTGAAATGGATAAATGTCGCTTTATAAAAGATAAGGATACTTATGTTTTTACTGACACTTCGAATAATAAGATTGTGTTCACCACTGACCGGGAACAGGCATTGGAACATGACAATGTTGAGATCTTTGGTCTGGATCATCCTCGCATAGAGAAATGGCTTCGGGAGTACAGGAGTATTCCGGCTGAACAGATTGCATGCGCAGTTACGGGAAAAGATCTGCCCGAAGGTATTCTTACCGTTTGGGAAATTGAGACACATAACGAAAAAGGTCATGCCATACGTTCAATCATAAAAATTGGAATGACTAATGCCGGAGAACGACTTGTTCCACTTGAGCGTCTTGCTGATGGCCTTTTCCAGAGGCAGAGCAAGAAAGCCAAGGGCAATATTGAGTTGTTACCACTAGCTGAAACTCTTCTTGAGCGGGAAATCAAACATCGCGGTAAAGCCAAAGATGACCAAGCATATAGCTCGAAGCTCATAGGCTGGGTTGAGGTTATCGGATGATGACATAAATAAGGAGAAAGCTTTGTGAGCAATGATAAGACCGAGTTTTCAGAGTATAAAATTCAAATTGGAACAGAGGACCTGATTGAATCGAAAGTTCTCCCGCTTATTGCTGAAGACCCGGATGTAGGAGGTGCTGATTTCTCCAAGAAGGCCCAAAAGAAACTGCTCGAGGTATTGAAAGAAACTCGGGTGTGCCTGCATGGATACACTGTTTTTATGAAACAGCCTCCCTCATATCAGGAAAAAGTTATTCCTTCGATGACCACCAAGCAAAATGCCTATTGGCTGATGACAAGGAAACCGAGGCCATTTGTATAAACCTTGAAGATTACCTGAGTCACCTTCATATGTGGCGATCAGGTATCAGTAGTTTCACGGATGCAATGAAAATTGCTCAGGGGAGTATTTGCGAGACAACAACACCTCAATATAAGCCCAACCGAAGTCTGTAATCGTTTGGCTGTTAATGGCTTTACGAGCCATAGCAAAACCATGAGCTTGCTTAGGTCTGTAGCCTCTTTTGCCTTTGTTACGTGCTAGCTCTCGGCTGATGGTTGATTTACTCGTGCCAATGATGCGGGCTATTGCACTTTTTGAAATAGATGTTTGCAAAAGGCTTGATATTTGGTATCTTTGTTCTTGCGTAAGATGTTTGTAGTGTTTCATAACGTTCCTAAAGTGAGATTGAAATTCGAAGTGCAACACTGCACATGTTACTTTTTTCATTAGCACCATTGTGCATTAAATATTCCAAAATCTCGTCCGATGCGATATAGTTTCTTTTGTGGGTCATGGGGTCTCCGTTTTTTTATCTTGAAAACCAAAAATGTGGGTATTCCATGGCTCGCCTTCAACCGGATTCGCCAAATTTACAGAAATAATGATACACTAGCCAACTGTGGGTGGGAATGTCCTAAACGTGGTGGCATACTAGCAAGAAATATGAAACCACAAAATAAGCTGATTGACAAACAAGCACGCCTAACTATCAGCAGAGAACTCGGACACGAACGAGAAAGTATTGTTGCTAATTATTTGGGGGGGAAGTAATGGAGAATAATCAGAGTGTTTTATTGGATAAATTAAGTTCAATATGCAATAATATTGCAAATCAAACTTAAAAATAGCAATTTATGTATATTCAACGCCATATTCAGCATAGATTGAATGAATTAAAACAGCAATTCCCTAGCTTACTTCTTACTGGTGCAAGACAGGTAGGAAAAT
>PDWJ01004219.1_pt1 | contig 12837 bp, 12 predicted proteins | sample 1430881 | NCBI WGS metagenome assembly PDWJ01 (sample SAMN01162460, study PRJNA174530) | Oral metagenome, whole genome shotgun sequencing project. | biome: Marine environment; feature: Marine mammal; material: Swab sample of the gingival sulcus; isolation source: swab sample of gingival sulcus... | reverse complement strand
AGGGGATGGGATTCGAACCCATGGGAGCTTGCACTCAAACGGTTTTCAAGACCGCCCCGTTATGACCACTTCGGTACCCCTCCGAATTTAGCGACAACACAAAAATTATACCACTAATTTCGACTATGTCAACACTTTTTTTCAACTTTTTTCAATTTACCTGTATTTTTTCGATTTTCAGACGAGAAACCGAACAAAACACCTCGCTTCCGGTAAGGACAAAACGGAAAACACGTCGCTAAAACCAACAAAATTGCCTTACTGAGTCATTATTATAGTACTTCTGATACTATATGTCAATCCCCAAAAATCAATCCCCTAAAAAACGCCACCCCTTCCGTTCAAAAACCTCCTCTCGCATCTAAAAAGGAGGCTTTTGCAGTGCATAAACAACAGGCAACCAACCTAAGAGTTGATATCCCTAAAAAAGTCGATGGTAAACGAACATCGTTCCGGTCGCTAAAATTTAAACTCCGACACCGCCGCTTGCAAATTAGTTTTTATCGGTTAAACTATCCGATTCTTCTAGTACACTAGTCGTTCTCACGGAGCAAAAGCTGTATTTCGGTCTTTGTCATATTGTTAATCGTAAGGAATGACGCCACAGGACCAAGCAATGTACCCAATGCAACAACCAATAGTAACAGAACAAACAGAACGCCCATACTAGGGTTCAAAAAAGGCATGCTAAGCTTCTCGCTGATCGCTTTCGAAAACAAAATTGACGAGACAAATCCGAGAACGCCTCCTCCCAATGCACCTATAAGATTAATTATAAGAGTTTCCGAAAACAGAATACTTCTCATTTTCCTCTTGGTCGCACCGATAATCCGAAGGGTCGCAATCTCCCGCTTTCGCTCCTTAATCGAAAACGAATAGACGATTGCCAATATCGCAAATGCCAAAATCCATATAATCACAATTTGCATGTATAGGTATGTCATCATATGATTCATATTTTCTGAAATTTCCGTCATCATCTGCTTTGAAATCAAAGGATAAATACGTTCCCCTTCAAACTCTTTAAATATCGCTTCTCGAACCTCGTTACTACTATACCCCGGTTCAATTTTAACCATAACGGAGGAATAGCTATTCGCGAGATTCTTATCTTCATTGCCTAGAATTTTTTCGAACTCTTTGGCAAGTCGTCGCGCTTCATCAATCGACATAAAGACCGAATTGTCAAAACCCATTCCGGTCTGCGCAAGACGTCCTGCGATTTGAAACGGCTGATTAAAAAAACGCACCGTTTCATCATAGTTGCCGACAATATTGTATCCGACAAGAATCGTTCCGTCCTTAATGGGAAGCTCCACCTGTTTTCTAAGCCATGGAATAACCATAAAATCCGTGTCCGTATCAATCCCTATTATTTGAATCGGAAAACTACAACACCCTGCCGAAAGCGTCGCCAAAAACAATTGCGGTGTCGCTGATTTAACGCCTTCAACCTTTCGCACCCGATCAATTACACTCTCCGGCAGGTAGAATGTATTCGGCTCTCCGCGAAGAATTGCTCCCGTTATCTTGGAATCATACCCCTCAGGAACCACAATAATATCCGCGCCCATTCGGAGAGAAAGCGATTCAATTCCACCCTTTAGTGAAATGATGGTAAAACTACTCAAAAAAAGTGTCAAACAAATCACCGCCGTCATAAACATCATCGCAAAGGTTCTATGCGGCTTGTTTTTAATATTCCGCCATGCGATTCGTTTCGTCGTCATTTTTTTATTATCAGTCAAACTCTACTCCTTTTTACTAGCATCTTTGATAATTTCTTCAACGACTTCCTTAAAGACGTCGTATGTCTCCGTCGCCCCGCTTATCGCATCCACTTCATCGATGCTCCCAAGCTCGACAAGCAAGTTCGGGTACTCCTTGGCAGCCGTCAACGCCGCTTGCGCTGCTTGATAGACCTCCGGCGTCGACCCCGTGCCATATGTCTCATCCTTCAAATTGCCGTCTTTTGTATACATTAACATGTCACAACCTTGAATTTCGCCGTCTTTAATAACCAATGTCACCTCAAGATAGCCGCCATTTCTGGATTTTTCACTGATCTTGAAATATTGACCATCCTGCAAAGTCAACTCCTCCGCACAAGAAGTAAACAATAAGGCAACACATAAAAATGCAATAAAAACTCCTAACAACCTACTATATTTTTTCATCCTATCCTCCTTCTGTATATAATGTTGACTCATCAACCTAAACCTACTTTATCACAACAAACGGATTCTTTTTCAAATACTTCAATCCGCATTGCAAGCAATCGCACTTTGCCCTACAAACAACTACGGTAAATACTCTCCACAGTCTCACCCGTAAAGCCATTCACTCACTGCGTTCGTCCTATCGCTTCGCGAAAGAAAACCCTTCGATTTCCAAATCCTTCCATTCACAAACCGAATGCAAACAATCCATTCTCCAGCGCAAAATTTTTCAGCACCACTCTCTAGTGCAGGATTTTTCGGCAATAATAAGTGAACAAGGATGAGTTCGACGAGAATAGAACATCATCCGTCACCAATACTCTAGCGCAGGATTTTTGGGTGCTAATGAGTAAACAAGGTCGACTGCGAAAGGAATAGAATATTAATTCATGAGTGAGCAGGAGAACGCAGTTTACAAAATTAGCGCCCAAAAAGACAAGCTAGAGCTGAGGGCGTTGTCGTTTGTTTCGAACCTCCCCCGCAATCCTCCCATGATCGAGGGTAATAATACGCTCCGCTTCATCACCGACTTCTTGGTCATGCGTGACGACAATAATAGTACTGCCGGTATTGTGCAAACGCTCAAAAATATCCATAACGATGTACTCATTCTTTTCGTCGAGGTTTCCGGTCGGCTCATCCGCCAAGAGAATACTGGGCTGATTAATAAGCGCCCGCGCAATACAGAGCCGTTGCTGTTCCCCTCCCGAGAGTTGGTTGGGAAGATGCTTGTAACGATCTTTTAACCCGACGGACTCCAAGGCTTCCATCGCCTCTTCTTGATCCGGCATGGAGTGGTAGTACTGTGCCATCATGACATTTTCAAGGGCATTGAGATAACTCACGAGGTGAAACTGCTGAAAAATCAGTCCGATTTTATCCCGTCGAATTTCCGTGAGATCGCGCGGCTGAAGTTTGGCAATATTCGTTCCCTCTAGGACAACACTTCCGATGGATGGTCTATCCATACAGCCGATAATATTCATCATCGTCGTCTTTCCGGAACCGGAAGGTCCCATAATCGCCAGCCACTCTCCTTTTTCCACATGGAGATTGATATTGTCAAGCGCTTTCAGTTCCCCGTATATTTTTGACACCTCGGTCAGGGTTAAAATATTCTCCGCTTTTTTTCCTTTATCACCCATATTATTCTCCTCTTAAAACAAGTGCCGGATCGATGTCGACCGTCTTTCGAACGGGGAACACACACGCAAGCACTGATATAAAAACCGAAACGACAATCGTCACGGGAACGAGCGTCCATAAGAAATTCACTTCCCTAGCAAACACGCTGACACTGACAATTCGAGCAAACTGATAACCGAGCATCGAGCCGATTATTCCACCGAGCACACCAAGCATAGCTCCTTCGCCCAAAAAATCCATAACCACGCCTTTGTTGGAAGCACCCAGCGCCTTTTTCAGTCCAATTTCTTTTCGCCGCTCGGTAATCATCGCCATCATCGTCGTCGACACGCAAATCATCATAATAATAAGAACAACGGCGGTGACAATCCAAACAAGAGCCTGAAGTTTGGCAAGCACGGTATCCTGTGACTGAGTCACCCGTCGCACCACTCGCGGCGCCAAGCCTTCGCTATCATTGACAATATCCTGTGCGAGAAGTTCCAATTCGTCATGATCCGCTTCAATGCTGCACTCGACAACATCGTAGTCACTATAGGTAATAAAACCGGAACCCAAGCCCCCTTTGACATCATCGAGTTCCATAAAGATAAGCTCTTCTTCTTTTCCACCTGTTGTTACCGTGCCGGCAATCGTAAATTCACGCACCTTTTCTTCTCCGTCACTAATCGTCGTAACGACAATCTTCTCACCGATACCCTTGTCGATATTCTTTGCTATCTCGCTGCCGAGCAAGACCTCTCGAATAGGATTTCCCTTTTCATCGAGTTTCCCCGCAACCGGCCATTCCCCGTGAATTAACCAGTAGGGATAGGACTGCTTGGCCGCACCGAGATCGGTCGCTGCGATAATAAAGGGCTGGGTATTAATGGTCGCATTGTAGTAAATATAAGGGGATAGACCGACGAGTTTTTCTTCTGGAATAATCCGCCGAATATCTTCGAGTTGCTCATCATTAATTTTTTCCCCCGAATTCTCAGGAATAATGACCATGTTCGCCCCGTAGTTTCTAAATTCCTTTCCCATTTGTCGCGGAATATCGTAGTAAATCGTCACCAGTCCCGATAGGATGGTCGCACCGATTGCTACTGCTAGGACCGCGGTAAACATTCTAGACTTTCGCCTAGAAAGGGAACTGAGCACCATTTTTATATACATTCTTCTTTTTTTCATACTTACCTTCCGTGTAGCACCTCGGTTGGATTTAGACGAAGGAGGTACTTCATTGCCGGAATACTTCCTATAATGCTGACAAAAAGTATCATCACGATAATGATCGGAATGACCATTCCTGCAATAGGAATCGCCGACCCGAAGACCTTGTAACCAATAACTTGTGTAATGCCAAGTCCTGCGACATAACCGACCGCCCCACCGATAATCCCGGTCATCATAATCTCCGTGAGCATCGAGAGAATAATAATGGTATTGCCTGCGCCGAGTGCTTTTTTCAGTCCGATTTCCGCGCGGCGCTCCATAACGCTTGAGGTAACGATATTCGATATACCAAGCGCGGAGCCGAGCATACTGAGTATGGTAATCAGTACCATTAAAAGCGTGGTCTTATTGAGAATATCCCCTTCCGACTCGGACACCTGCCGAATGGGTTTCGCCACCGAATCGGCGATAACCTCTTGAAGCTGGTAACATATTGCCGACACATAGGCAGTACAGTACCATACTTCTTTTTCCTTTAAGGTGAGGCTGAGAGGATTTTTCGCCGCTCGCCTCGCCAATTCGTTATCCGGCGTCGTTAAGGCACTGACTTCAATCCGGCTGACCGCATTGTCAATGCCGGCTAGTCTCTGCGCAGAATCAATCGGCATGTAAATAACCTCATCATCCTGCGAACCGGAGTTGAAAATTCCGGTAATGGTAAAAACTTTTTCCTCCCCACTGCCGGTAATCAAAATCTCATCGCCCACATTGAGGTCATTTCTCATCGAGTACAAAATTCCTATCATACAGCCATTGTCGTCATCATCCGCCGTCCACTCGCCGTCGACCGTCCACCAGTTTTTTAGCCGCTGCATACCGGTGTCGACTTCTTCGCCGGTGGGAATGCTGAGATGATGATTAAACCATGTCCCGACCACTTTCACATTCCCTAAATCCGCGGCCGATCCCTCAATCATTCCGGCAGACGGCGCTCGCTTCATATCCTTTACCACACATTCGGTATTAAAGTACGGCGTAAAATCAACAATATTAAAACCCCAAAATATCGTCTTTATCAGCGGGAGATCCTCTTCCTTTAAGTACTTGTGGAGTTTGGCATCATCAGAAGACAAACCGTAAATATCATCGAGAAGCGACGCATCCTTCGGCAGGACATTAATATTCGCCCCATAGGATTTTAACTCCATATTAATTTTATCCCCCACGCCGAGCATGGTATTGAGCATTGCCACCGAGAGTGCCGCTCCCAGTGCGATGGTGAATGCCACCATAAACATCTTGCCCTTTTGTCGAAAAAGAGCCCCTCGTATCATTTTAAAAAACATAGTCACCTACTTAAATATATGCTCATTATCGTCCAAGTCCGCCATATCAACTTTAATCTTTCCGTCGTGAATTAAAAACGGTATCGGAATCGGGTTACAACCACCGGCAAAGCCAATCGTCCCCTTGTTCATCACAACATCACAGAGTTTACAGACGACATCATCGCCTCGCATAAAGTAGCCGGATGGTCCACAGATTTCACAAGCGTCAAGACAGACACCATAGGAATTCTGCGCTTTTTTAATGACAATAAATCGAACATCCATTCCACCCTTGGATTTATACTCGTATCGGTGGAGTTTTTCATCTTCAAATTCTTCCAACGGAAGGACAATCATACCCCCTTCCACGACATAGTCCTCCGGAGCAGACAGCGGTATTTCTCGATACGCATACTCTTTTAATGCGGTAATGGAAAGCGTATTAAAGACGAGAATAACGATAAAAAATGTACTGATGCGACGCACCCGTCTCATCAGGTAGCGAATTTTCCGTTTTTCAGCCCTATTTTTATACGGTGCGGTAATTTTTATATTTCTAAAAATCAATAGTATCGGAATAATCGCAAGCACCAGCATCATCGCAAAGCAAAAGTAATTAAAATGATTGGCAATAAAGGCAATCGTCTTAAATACCATACGATTTTTCGGGATAATTCGCAGTGAATACAGACGCTGAACAACGACGTTCACTTGGGTAATACCAATAATAAGAATCGATCCCACAGCTGCTCGAAACTGATGGGCATCCTGTAACTTCGTACAGGTCGCATAGACAGAAAAACCGGCAACGACAAGAACAAAAAGCCCCAGCACGTACCCTGCGATCCGGTACAAGACAACTGTACTGATACTCTCGCCATAGTAGATCAGAGCATTCGCCGTTATCGCGACCGTCGGCAGGTAGAAAAAAAACGTCGTCACAGTGTACAAAAAAACAGCCAGCGACATTCCGTTTTCCGCATGAAGAAGCTTTTTCTGGTCGTCCGGACTAAAGAAATAAAAATTATCGCCGTACTCCGTCGCTTCCGCCGACTCCTTGTATTTTTTTTGCAAAGAAGTTCGCGTTTTTTGAAACAATATCATGACAGCAAGCAGTATAACAAGCGATACCACCACAGCGATAGCACTGTAAAAATCAAGGTTTGCCCGATTGATATAGTTTGGAATCGAACGAATAATATAAGAAATAATACCCGAAATCGTCCCCGTCACCAGGGCAGCAGCCATCCACAAGCGTTTTTTATTTAACTGTTCTGTCTTGTAGTACGAAAATACCACCGTCGTAATCAAGGAAAGGACAACCCCCGCCTCCATCACTTTTACAAATATCTTAAGAATAGTCACCTCCGCATAACGCAAAACCGCATCACTCGTTTCAACAACGCGACGCGTACTGTCCCGACTAAAAGACTACTTTATCGAATTCAGTGTCCTCATAAACGCCGCGCACATATCCACTAAGGACATAAAAAGATTTTTATAAACCGAAAAATACTCCTCATTTCTCACCACTTACAATCTACTACCCACTACCCGTCCGCTCATCGTTATGAAGAACAGGAGAATTTTGCTAATGGTATACGGATTTTACAATTTATAGAAATCTTCTTTCAAAAAATTGTGGATGAAGGAGTTTCCTCCTTCATCCGACAAAATTAGTAAATCATTATTTTACCACTGTGGACCAGCCCACTCGAACTCAGGCCATTCAACAACGATAGGCTCAGTCCAGAATCTACCGGTTACACCTGTCTCAGCATCGACATGTAGTAGGTAGTCGTTTCCTGGTGCTTGGATCTCAAATTTTACATTGTAGACACCAACACCCTCTTCAAACTTAATGTTTGCTCCATAGTGAGGACCATCTGATGCGTTCATCGGCATAAATGCCACTTCTTGAACTTTATCTGATCCTTCTTTTTGGATGTACGCTTTCACAGTTAGCCAAGGAACGAAGTCTCCCAGACCATAACCAAGCGCTGTTCCTTCTTCATTCGCAGCAATATCCGCCTCAATATGACAGTCCGCTTCTTCTTTTGGAATAGAGTTTCCTGCCGGCTCCATATCAACCGGTTGGAAGTAAACACCCGCTACGCTAAGCGGTCCAACTTCTTGCGCTTCCCCGATATCAAACTCGTCGAATCCGCCACCCGGCTCGTCAACCGCTTCTTCCTCTGTAGTAGCTTCTTCCTCTGTAGTAGTAACATCTTCCTCAGGATCAGTAGAAACGTCTTCCGCTTCTGTAGTAGCTTCTTCCTCAGAAACTTCCTCTGTAGCAACTTCTGATGTTGCTGCTTGACTTTCTTCTGTTGTAGGCGCTGCTGTTGTAGCATCTGTAGCCGCTGTAGTAGTAGCCGGCTTTTGCTCACAAGCAACAAGACCTAGAGACAGAACCATTACGAATGCCAAAAGGATTGACATTTTCTTCATAAACAATACCTCCGTATTTTTATTTATTGTTCCTCATCTCGAGCTCTGCCCTCTTTTTCTTGTTGTTTTTAGAGTGCAGTACCACCGAGATAATGGTAACCACGAATAAAATAACTTGCGGTATGAAATTCTCATACCTACCGTAAATTCCAAACCACTGAAGCGCTTCCGACTCAGGGAATCCCGGAATTAACGTCCTGCCGATTACATCAACTTCCTGAAGCTCAAACACCCCTTTTCCAAGGAAGGAAATACACATGACGAACATTAAAATCGATGTTGCCACAAAAAACGGCTTGAGCGGCAATTTCACAGAATACTTCGCAATCGCAAAATACACGATAAGAAGAAGTACCGCTGCTGCTGCAATCCCCATCCACATCTGCGACGGTGAATTGGCGATATTGCTTCGCATCCCTTGAAAGAAGAGAATCAGCTCAGCGCCCTCTCTCGCCACCGCCAAAAAAGCCGAAAACGCAAGGGCAAAGGCATTCCCTCTGGATACAGAAGTCTCCACTTTATCCTTAATGTACTGTGACCAAATCTCCGTTTCCGACTTGGAAAGCATCCAGTTACTCACGTAGAATAGGACAATTACCGCCAGGAACATTGCCATTCCCTCAAATACTTCCTGTCCGAATCCCGCTTGAGAATCCCCTGCCACTTTCGCAATGTAGTTAAACACCATTGCCAACACCACTGAGAATACAACACCTAGTAATGCCCCAATATAGACGGTCTTCACTTGTTTGTTATTATTTGTTTTTAAAAGATATGCTACAATCGCTGCAATGACCAAAATCGCTTCCAACCCTTCGCGCATCGTGAGGGCAAACACAGTACTAAAGGTAAACCAGTCATCGCCGGCACTCATTCCCGGACCACCGACAACTTCGCTGCTTTCCGTGTTCTGCTCGCTTTCCGAGGACATTCCCTCAGCCGTTCCGGTAGAAGTTTGTTCCGCACTGGCATCGGAGGACTCTTCCGCCCCCTGTTTCTCTTTATTTCGATTATCCAAAAATTCAGCATCTTCATAGAGCATAACTTTCAACGCTTCGATTTCTGTCTTAAATTCTTCGTTTGTCCCACCGTCTTTCAACACTCGCTTTGCAACGTGAAATTGCCATTCGACAGCGGAGCCTCTTTTCCCGGAAATCGCCGCCATAACCGTTTTCTCAAAACCCAATTTTTCGTAGAACTTAAAGTACGCGACATTGACGCTCTCCTTCGCCGCCTTGGCAGAGTCCTCATCCCCTTGTACATAGATGCTAACCGCTTCATCAAGGTGCTCACTCATTCCGTCAGCGACTTCCAACCAGGTATTGTATTGTTCATCGGCAAACGATGCGCCGGATGTCGCTACAAACACCAACGCCAACAATACGACGATTCCTTTACCAATAATAGCTTTCATATCCATTCTCACTACCTTTTCACAAAACATTTTCTATTCTACACCATTTGTTTCCTTTTTTGCAATTTATTTATTTCAAAAAAAGATAACTTTTTGTAATAAACTTTAAATGCTTTCTTTTCGCACACGCCCAAGTACACAGCGCAGCCGTATCTGGACTATGCCGATATTTTTCCTTTTTCCATAGTAAGCACACGTTCTCCATACTTTAGAATATCCATCTCATGGGTTACAATCAGCAGCGCCGTTCCCTGTTGATTGATTTTTTTCAAAAGCTCCATAATCTCCACTGTAGTCTCACGATCCAAGTCCGACGTCGGTTCGTCAGCAATCAAAAGCTCCGGTTCATTCATCATCGCTCTGGCAAGTAATAATCGCTTTAACTCTCCACCGGAAAGCTGTCTGGGAAACTGATCTTTTAAATTGGCAATTCCCATCATTTCAAGTAGCAGGTATGCCCGCTCGTTCGGATCGCCCGATCGCCCTAATAGATGAAAAGGAAGCGCGACATTTTCAAGCACGGTCAAGTTCGGCAGTGTGCCCATCATCTGTGGGACATAACCAATCACTTGATTTCTGTACTTGCTCAACTCCGCATCCGAAAGATCCTTCACATCTTTTCCATTCACCAAGACACATCCGGAAGAGGGTAAAAGAATCGCGGAAACAAGAGCTAAAAAAGTGGACTTTCCACTCCCGCTTCGTCCAACCAAGTGAACAAATTCACCCTTTGACAGTTCAAAGTCAATTCCGTCGACAGCATTAAAACTTCGATCTCCTCGACTAAATGTCTTTACTAAACTCTCTGTTTTAATTAAACTCATGCTTTCCCCTTCCGCTACTTGTTCTCGCTAAAAACCTTTCTATCCAACACTAAGTAAGCTGGCAAAATCAACTCCAAAACACCGGCAAAGAATTACCACAGGTTTATCGTACACATTGCACTCCATCATCAGACTTTTACACATACCGACCAAGTGCGTTGTGGCTAGCAGCGGAACTGTAGCGAGTAATATCACTGCAATACTGAGAATCTCCTTGCTGTTCAACACAACCTCCTGTGTGATTTTCGCCTTATTGAGAACGGTTATCACTCACAACACCATTAAATAATATTACGCCAAAACGTTGATTTTGTCAAGTTTTCTGCTTACTTTTTAACACCCCGTTCACAATTAACAAACGCTAATCGAATCTCCACAGAACTCTCCCGGCGTTTATTACCACACTTTTCCACACCGTTTTTTTCTCCCCTTCTTGTCAATACTGTCCTCTAAACAAAAAAATAACAAATTAACCAGCAAAAAAGACTACTTTTCTGTTATACTGTGTAGGGACAAGATGGAAACGCATGTAACCTTTTTCTAATCCATTTTTAATGTGCCAACAACATATTTTTACTATACTACTATGGGAGGTAAATTTGGAACTATACAAAATAGGATGGATTATTGCTTTCGTCGTATTTCTGATTATAGAAGCGGTATCCGCAGGTCTTGTGTCGATTTGGTTTGCCTTTGGTTCTCTAGTAGCCTTGCTGGTAACATTTCTAGGAGCTTCTCTCTGGCTTCAAGTTGCATTTTTTCTCGCCACATCAGCACTGCTTCTTCTATTTACAAGACCCATTACTAAAAAATGGCTGGATGTCAGAATAACGAAGACAAACGCAGACTCTCTCGTCGGTCAAAAAGCCGTCGTAACAAAAGCCATTTTCCCAAACGAATACGGTCAAGTAAAAATCAAGGGGCAATCCTGGACAGCGAAGTCTTTTAACGATGACGCCATCGAGGTTCACAAAGAAGTCGACATTATGAGTATTGAAGGTGTGAAGCTTATCGTCAAAGAAAGACAGTAACCAAACCATCAACACAAAGCAAAACATTAAAAAGAAAACAAGGAGGACGTATGGGACATTTTATTCCTATCATTCTAGCAATCATTGTAATGATTTTGATTATCAGCAATATCAGGATCGTTCCGCAGTCAAATAGTTTTGTCATCGAGCGACTCGGTGCATACATGGTGACATGGCAAGTCGGGCTACATGTAAAAATGCCGTTGATTGATCGCGTGGCGAAAAAAGTATCACTAAAAGAAATGGTGGCAGACTTCAAACCACAGCCCGTTATTACCAAGGACAATGTCACAATGCAAATTGACACTGTGGTGTACTACCAGATTACCGACCCGAAACTCTACACCTACGGCGTCGTCAATCCGATGCTGGCAATCGAAAACCTCACAGCAACTACGCTGCGAAACATCATCGGTCAGCTTGAACTCGACCAGACGCTATCATCTCGAGACATTATCAACACGCAGATGAGAGCCACTTTGGACGAAGCAACCGACCCTTGGGGAATCAAGGTAAACCGCGTGGAGCTAAAAAATATTCTTCCACCGAAAGATATTCAAAACGCGATGGAAAAACAAATGCGTGCTGAACGAGAGCGTCGAGAAGCCATTCTCCGCGCCGAAGGAGAAAAGCGCTCTGCCATCCTTATCGCAGAAGGTAAAAAAGAATCTGCCATTCTAAATGCCGAAGCTGATAAACAGTCACTTATCCTAAAAGCGGAAGGAGACAAGGAAGCGAATATCCGACGTGCCGAAGGAGAGGCGGAAGCGATCTTAAAAATACACCAAGCGACATCAAAAGGTCTCGCTATTTTAAAAGAGGCAGAAACGGACGAAGCCGTCCTAAAATTAAAAGCATACGAAGCGCTTTCTAAAGTTGCGAACGGACAGGCGACAAAACTTATCGTGCCGACAGAACTTGCGAGTGTCACATCCCTTGCATCAACCATAAAAGAAAGTCTCGATGCCGCACCGAAAAAAAATGCCGTCCATCCTATACAGGAAAAAGAAGCATAATTTATACTACGTCTTTATAGTTTATAATACGTTTTTATTAAAAAGTGGTTTCATCAGGAGTTTTTCCTACGAAACCACTTTTTTAATGCAATAAAAAGCAAATAGTCTTCAAAAAATTTTATTTTCACTTTGTATACGTTAAATACTAACGAATCCTGACTTTGTGAGATAAAATATTACAAAACCCGCACAAGCCTTTTGCTATGCGGGTTCTATTTAAAAAATCATCAATTCATCATGTCCTGTTTTT